>WPCH01014978.1_pt1 | contig 23835 bp, 29 predicted proteins | sample 5399881 | NCBI WGS metagenome assembly WPCH01 (sample SAMN12869468, study PRJNA574797) | sludge metagenome | isolation source: wastewater treatment of pH5 | place: China:Beijing | collected 2019-05-20
CGCTTCCGCTTACTGTAAAACCGAATACTTTAGCAAATGCTCTTGCATATGCTGCTGCTAATTGATCTAAGAAGCCACCTTCATTAAATTGAGAAAGAAGTTTTACATGCTCCATATTATTCATAAAGCCATTCTCAAATAGACAAGCATCCATGCTTGTCTCGCGTAATACTGCATAATCTGCTTCACGTACTCCACCGTTTGTAAATACGCCAAACTTAGAATAGAAATTATTCCACATTTCATTATGAAGCCTTTGAGATAAATCTCTTGTTCTTTTTGGAGCATTTGGATGGATATACGTTGTAAACCTCTTTCCTACTTCACTGGCATCATCCACATGAATTGAAGCAAAGAATGACGCTCCATAACGATTAGCAATATTACAACGTTCTCCTAAAGGAATGAATACATCGGTACTACGCGTTGAATTGTGGACGATACCTTGGCACGTATCAAGGATTTGCCCTAACTTATTTGAAACATGTAATACAACTGCCTTTTCAGTTAATTTGGTTTGACCATTAACTGTACCCGAATCTTTTCCACCATGCCCTGGATCTCTAGTTAATTTAAACACTATTTAACATCTCCTTTTCTATCTTCTTGTTTTTGTTTACCACCTAAAACTTCAATTGCATTCATAAATACTGCCGGTAACTTAATTCCCATGGAACCTGCATTTTCCAACAAGGATAACAATTCATTGCCAATAAACAAAAATAGTGTTGCTTCACGAACTGAATTTTTAGTTCCCATAATAACATCTACTTGTGTAGCCGCCGCTACCAAAAGAAAAAGCATTACCTTTTTGGCAATGCCTTTAAATCCTATTTTGCTTTTTAATGTACCATTAACACCTGCCGCAAGTACTCCTGTTAGATAGTCAATTACTGTCATGATTACTAGGACTTTCAACGTTGCATCCCATCCTCCCAAAAAGTACCCGCAAAACGCTCCGAATATAGCTATAAATGTTTTCATTAACATATCAATACGATCCATCTTTCCACTCCTTCTTAAGCTGCAAAACAACTTGGATCCATTCCAAAAATATCTGCAATATCTTCCTCGCTTCTATCCTTTAAATAGGATTGTGTTGTTGAAATATCTGAATGATTCGCCAGCGATTTTAATTTTTCTAGTGGTACACCTTGTACTTTTAAATTATCTAATCTGCTATGACGGAAACAGTGTGGATTAATTTTATATTCCTTACCTTCCTTTTCGTTCAGCATTTTAGCAAATATCTTGCACCAGTAATTAAATACGCTTTTATTTAAAAGTTTTCGCTCGCCATTCTTATAAACTCGCACAAACAAATCTGGAATAGCATCTTTTCCTCGTTGATCTATATATAAACGAATACATTTCTGTACTCGTGGATTGTAATACAATCTAAATTTCTTCCCACGTTTACCACGGACCACATTTGTATAATATCGTTCTGTTAGTCCTACTTTTTGAACTTGATAAACTTCATTTTTTCTTGCTGCACTGTAATAAGAAATCGCTAAATAAGTTGCTAACATATATTTTTCTTGCTCAATTAATTCATCAATTAGCCAGTTGATTTGGTCTTCTGTAATGAACGTTATTTCTCTAACTGGATTCTTAGGTAAACCGCGCACCCGTGAACCAACATTAAATTCATACTCATAGTCATCATCGTCCGCACAAAATTCAAGTGCTGAACGCAATGCACTCATTAATCCATTCACACGTGCATTAGACATACCCAACTCTTGAAAGATGATAGATAAATTTCTAATGTCTTTTCGTGTTAAATCGATAAGATCTTTATTATTGAAGTGTTCGTGTATCAGAAATAAAATAATACGTAAATCCCAACCGTATTGTTGTATAGTACTCGCTGCCTTACCTTGTGCCTTCTTCTCAATAAGAAAATCTTTCACAAGGTTCTTATTACCTTGGCTTACATATTTCTCATAAATCTCTTGATTTACAATTCTCTTCACACTAATCATCTCCTCAAAATAAAAAGAGAAGCGAAATCGCTCCTCTTGATCTATGAATTGAATTTACTCAAAGCCGTATTTTATTCAAAATAACATTTACATTTATTAATATGGGATTAGCATTTATTAAACAACGTTAATTACATATCTATCTGTTGCATCTTTCTTTTCAATGATTTTTGCTGGACTTCCTATAACGATAGAATCATTTGGAACATCAAAGTTAACATAAGTATTCGGAGCGATTAGTACGTTATCTCCAATTTTAACATTTCCTACTACAGTAGAATTCGCCCCTATCCATACTTTATCTCCAATAGCTGGAACCCCTTTTTTCTTTCCTGTATTAATCTGTCCAATAGTGACTCCTTTTGTAATATTAACATTATCCCCAATAATAGCTTTAGGATTGATGGTAATACCTCCAAGGTGATTAATATAGAAACCTCTACCTATTTTCACTGCATCTGATATTTCGTATCCATATTTATATCTATATTTTCTCAATAACATCTTCCAAAATACGTATTGGATTTTACGCATCTTTTTCCCCTTATACGATTGACACTTCCTTAGGATATAAGTGTACTTAAACCCGTCATTACTAACTACACTCTTAAAAAAAGTTTTAAGTGAAGTGTCACCTTTATACCTATATAAATCTGAGTTAATAATATCTTTTATTGATTTAGACACGAAATTTACCTCTCCCTACATCTATATATTGCATATTTAACTACATATACAATATACAGATGTAAGATTTACATTTCAACTATTATTTAGGAATCCACCCAATATTACCCACACCACTTTCTTTTATATATCGAGATGTACCAGGTCCTCCGTCCGATCTAATGAACTCACTACCAACTGGAGCATTATAAATTCCTTCTGGTGATCCCGAACCGAATATTCTCTTGATTGCTAACTTAGAATTAAATATAGATCCATCTCTTTCATCAATACAATCAAATATATATATTTTACCAGAACTGTTAGTCCATTCGAATCGGTTAAATCTACCTCTTACTAAACAATTTTTAAATACAGCTTCTCCTTGAGGATGAGTATAATTAATCGTAGAAATTTCTTCATTAGCATCAAATATACAATCATAATATCTAGTTACATTACTTCTATGTGAAAATGGATCATTAGTATTTCTAGATTTCATTATAAAGTGACAGTTATAAAACTCTAATAAGTCTGTTGAATATCCATCCATATTATAAACTCCCGCTCCATCTTCACTTATAATATCTAAAAATTTTACATTTGATACTCGGATATAACCTAAGTAGTTAGAAACCACTAGTCTAGTCGCAAGTCTATCAACAATACCGTTATCGACAATTATCTCCCCTCTAGGTGAATCCAGTGCTGAGAAAAGAGTGCATCGGCCAACTACAGTAAAATTTGATATTCTTAACTTTCCGTTTGACAAAATACCAAATGCTTTTCCAGCCTTTAATGTTCCAAACTTAGCTTTAACATTTGAAATCCTTGCTTCTGCACCATTCTCAGCAACAATACATCCTCCTATATCCTCAACTACCACATCAGTAAAAATAATGTTACTAGGAGCATTTGCTTGACTATCATCTTTTACATCGATAGCATATCCATCTCCTCCTACCATTGTCACGTCGCTTAAAGTTAGGTATTTAGTTGCACTATTAATGTAAAAATGATGATCCAAAAGATTTACCATACCAGTTCTATCAGAAGATATTGAGTTACCCTTAATATACATCACGTTTGAAAAGTACATAGTCTGATAAGTACCGCTAAAATTTAAATTGGCAAAGTTAATATGTTTTCCATATGAATCACACTTTATGCCAAACTCAAAATTCTTTATTTGAATATTATCTATAACTACATTTTCTGTATTTGATAATTGTATAGCTGTTATATTGGATCCCAACTGCCCTCTTCCATTCACTCTTGTTTGATCGTTTGTCGAGTAAAATGATATCCCTTTTATTGAAATATTCTTATTTAGTTTATCAATATTAGTTTTAAAAACAGTTTTGGAAGACTGTGAGGAATCTATGACGACCTTAGTTCCTTGCCCCAAAACACTAACATTACTTGGTATATTTATGTCTCCTTTGACAATCTTACAGCCATTAGGAGTAAATGGAATCAAAACTATTCCTCCACCAATATCAGCTACTGCGTTTATAGTTTGTTGAATCGGAATTGTATCATCTGTTATCCCGTCTAATTTTGCTCCAAATGTTTGTACATCCCATTGTAAAACTCTAATTTTTTTTAGATTTTGATTAACATCATAATCCAATCGACCTTTCAATGATTGATGTAGATTTCCATTTACATCTACTCTGGCTTGTGCTGCTTCTGGTCCAGAATCACCGCTAATAATAACTGTATCTAATTGTGTCTGTACACTTTGAGAGAGTTGATTTGCTTCTTTTGCTAATTTTTTTGCTACGGTTGAATCTGAAGATGCTTGCTCGCTTTTTTCTTCAATATTATTGTGCGTTCGTTCAAGTTTATCCCAGTTATCATTTGTCTTATTTCTAAAAGTTCTATCTTGTGCTGTATTTCCCCATCTGTACAATTCAATAGGCATATTTTCACCATCCTTGCTAGTCTTAATGGAAAATAAAGAGGACGTATATCATACACGCCCTCAAAATTTTTATTAAAAAGTCATTGGTGCTGTTGGATCTAAGACCCCATTAATCATTACACTTACAGCATTTTCAGTTTCTTGTTTAATTAATAATTTATCTCCTGGATTTAATACAATAAATGTTTCTCGTACATCATCACCATTTTTAACTTTAGTAGTCATAACATCCACTGTGTTCACTGTTAATGTTACCTTCTGTTCTGTTTCTAAAGCATTATTAAACATTAATTGCTTTACAGTGACTTGTTGTCCTTGCTGTACATCACATACTACTAATTTCTCTGTTTGTGGTTTTCCTAAGTAAATTTGAACTGATTTCATAAATAATTCCTCCTAAAGTTTGTTTTTCATATAAAATTCGTTTTTTATAGTTTTTTTAATACTAGATTGTTATTAATAACATTATCCTTCCAACGTCATTCGTACTACACGACCATATGCCCATTCTCCTTTTTCGCTTCGTAACCGAATATAACAATCCATTTTTTGCCCTGTCGGAACACCTAAATCAATAATCATAGTTTTCGCTATTCCTTTCGGACTGTTATCTTGTGTCGCAGAAGTAGCAAGCACCTCAATTGGTGTACCACCGCCACCTCGTTCCACAGTCATATAGCACCAACCAGAATCACTCCTTTGAACTATTTCAACACGAAGATAACGGCTCTTATGTTCGAACGAGTAATACTGACAGTCTGTAGCGTACTCTGTAAATTTCGTTCTCCACCACCACGAAAATATTTCCACAGCTGATGAAGTAAACGGAGGAAATGCACCTTGTATATCAAACGAATGCTGTAATACACCGCCAATAACAGTCGCATATCCATCTTCCCGTTCAACGCGAACAAGACCACGATGAACATCGAGGCCTCCTGCACCAATATGGACGTATCTATTTTTATCTTCTGGATCTATATACCAAACTCCAGTGTTATCAGCGAATGTTTCTGTATTCATGTACAAGCGTTTTAAAGCTAAGCTTAAATTGCCTTCATCATCCATCAATTGTTGAATGTCTCTTTGAGTCTGTTGAAATTGCGCTTGAATTGCACTTGCAGTTCGTAACGTTTTAAAAGTCGATAATTCAAATGTTGGTGAAATACTATTATTTACTGGGTCGTCTATAACCTCAACGATTCGTATCTGAACAGCTACCTCTGCCTCTTCATAAAGCATATATACATAGTCGCCATAATCGTATGGATGCATTTGTAAACCATTTTCGTATAAATCCGAAACGGATACGTTAAATTTCGTTAGAGGTGTATCATTTAAATTGTTTTTACATGCTTCTAATAAAGAACTTTCATACTTATAACGATCATCATCAATCGACTTTTGATGAATTTCACCGTATACACTTACTAATGGCGATTTATATTCAACGGAAAACTCTGTCTCGTCATCCCTTTTTCCAAATCCTCTAATAACTGTACAAAAGTTTGACATATCCGTTTCTTCATTGAAAGTTTGTAGATTATGTCCATACCTGAACTGTGATTCTGTAGTTTTGCCTATCTCATTTTTAAATGTAATAATTTTATTCTTGTTATCAATGGAAAACTCAGCTTTATATCTTTCTAGCCCTTTTTGCAGCAATGAAAGCTTAGAATCTCTCCCAAAGTTTTCAAAACGTTGTGGAGCAAATGCACCGTTTATAATGTATGTCCATCCACTACCCACAAATAAGAAGTCGCAGAATTGTTTAAAATTAACGGTTCCGTTCAGTAATTCATATTTATGTTGGCTGATAAAACCGTCAAGAAATACATGCATTGCGTTAATCCTTTTTCCATAATGCCCCACTTTAGATATACCAAGTACAATATATTCATCACCTGTTTCGGGAATTGTAACTATGGAACGTTTATCTAGCAATTTATACGCATGCGCTGCTTCTGGAGTGTTTAGCTGATAGAAATTAAGAGAATGTTCTCCATTGACTCTTCGTTTTCTTCTTACTTCCTTGAAGTCGCAAAGCATCTCTGTTTGTCCATTTATTCCTGTAACTAATAACATGACTTCACCCACCTACAAATAATAAAACCGGAAATCAAATTCAATTTTGAAGTTACCTGAAGCGCCAGATAACACAAAATCATTCCAACCCGGTTTTAGTGTGATTAACTTCCAATTCGTGTCTTTAAAGATACTACCTACGCCAGGACGATAAGACTTAACCCCATCTAATATAATTTGCGAACTCTCAATTACTGTGGATTTTCCATAGCTCCATATATCACCTGTTGTTAAATTCTTAATTGTTAATTGTTCAGACCATCCTGTATAAATAATTTTTAATGGCATTTCCTTCGGGTCAATCGTAACATCACCTGCATTATAGATACGGAAGGATGTTGTATTATGCGTGTACTTTGTATCTTCTGCAATTAACCCCTGTCCAATTTGCCAAAGATTAGAATCAAATGTATTTGGGTCAGTGGTTTTTCCAATTGATTCTGCAAATGGTAGTTTCACAGTTACAAAATCAATTTCAAAGAACCCGTATTTCCAATTCTGATCGATACTGTAAGGTGAACTATATTTTACAAGCCATCGCTTGCCCGGATTTCGTTGATCTATGATATAGAAAGCTTCTCTACTATCAAATATACGAAATACTTCATCTCGTAGTAATGCATAATCCCACATATCAACTGCTTTAAAATAAAAAGAACAGTTTATAGTACGTTGGCCATAAACTGTTCCTCTATCAATAGTTCCATTTCTATTTTCAACAGTCTCAAAGTTATGAACAGGCGATGGTGACTGCGGATTAAAATCTCTTGTCATGATGCCTAGTTCTTCTAATACATACTTTTTCCCACTTAATGTTTGTACTGTCGTTCCTAATGTAATTACTTCAGACATTTAATCACCATCCTCCCTTTTGTCCCATAACAAATGATTGATTTACAATTCGTTTCCCCTGGTCTATGTCTATCTTGTCTCCGATTGCTCTTACTACTTCAGTGCTATCAATAACAATTACATTTTCAATAACAGCAGGAGTAGCATTTTGAACGTTATTTGACGGTCTAGATTCATTTGTAGATTTACTTAAAGTTGCGCCACTAAATCCAGAAGTAGACGACACATTTGATATGCTAGAAGGTGTTTTATAACCAGCAGAAACCATTGGAATTACAGGTCCTGAAACAGTCCCCATTGACACATCTCCGAGTACTATCCCTTCTGATAATGAATCGAATGCATCCTTAACTATTACAGCCATTTCTTTCGCTGCCCTATATACTGGGTTCTCCATGGATCCAATACCTTTAACTAGCCCTTGACCAGTGTAAATACCTAAGTCTCTCATAACACGGGATGGAGAATGAATATTTAAAATTCCTTTTACCGCACCAGCTACGCTACTCCCTAATTCTCTTGCTGCAGCTACAGCGGAACCTACCATGGATCCAATACCACTTATTAATCCTTTGACAATATTTACGCCTATATCGAACAAATTGACTTTACGCAAAGAATCAATTATTTTAGCGCCTATTTCTACTCCGGCATTAAATACCGCTCCAATTAAACTAAGTATTCCTTTTATCAAAGCTTCTATCAATTGCACACCAGCAGACAATAACTGAGGTAAGTGTTGAATAATAGTTGCAATTAACTTAGCCATAACTTGGAGAGCGGCACCAGCTAATTGAGGTGTCATTTTAAGAATCCCCTCAATAAGTTTGGTTAAAATCTGAACCCCGGCATCTATGATTCTAGGAAGGTTTTGGACTACAACTTCAGTAAATTTAGTGATAATTTGTATAACTGCATCTACAATTTGAGGTAACATTTGAATGATACCCTCAACCAATTTCATTAGTATCTGCATTCCCGCCTCGAGAATCTGAGGCAAATTCTGCAAAATTATCGTTATGAATTGATTGATAACCTGCAACGCTGTATCAATTAATTGAGGTAAGATCTGTAGAATCCCATTAATTAACGCCATTAAAATCTGAATACCAGCATCAATAATTAAAGATAAATTCTGCACAATTGTATTCAATAATGTTGTTATGATTTGCATAGCAGAGTCTATTAGTTGCGGTAAAACTTGAATAATGCCATTAACTATCGCTAACAAAATTTGAACCCCAGCATCTATAACTTGAGGTATTAAAGGGAGAATCGCCTGTACTAAAGTAGTAATTATTTGGATTCCTGTATCTATTAGCATAGGTAACAATTGAGTTATACCTTGGATCAAAGTGCTAATAATTTGAGTAGATGCTTGCATCATATAAGGCAGTGCCTGAACTATCGCCAACACCAATGTTTGTATTATTGATACTCCTGTCTGAATGATTTGAGGCAGCTGAGTCGTCAAAGTTGTAATAAGCGTTGTCATGATTTGAGCATATGTCTCAACAAGCTGAGGTAAAGCTTGCAGAATTCCTTGGATGAAGCTAACGATAATTTGCATTCCTTGTTCTAAAAATACTGGTAGTTTAGTAGTAACAAAATTTGCATACCAAGCAACAAATTTATTCATTACTTCGCCAAACTTTTGTATCAATACCTCTCCGCCAATACCCGCTGCATCTGACATTCGAGCAAACATTGTAGCGATGCCGATTATAAGTCCAGGGACTCCACCTAATAAGATTGCAACAATACTCGGAATCATTTTTATAAACACGTCAGTAATTTGCGTAAAGTCTCCGTGGAAAGCGTTAATTATCGCCTGTCTAACATAATCGAAAGCTGACCGTAACTTTTCTCCAAATGATACTACCATTGAAATTAAATTATCATTAAGTCCCATCGCCTGCATAAGTTGCATTGCCCCGTCACTGTTACCAGAAAAGGATAACGAAAACCCTTTTATAACTGCTTTTACTGTATTTAAAGCACTATTGAGGGAACGACCAAAAGAGACAACCTTTTCGATTGCCCCAACAGGGATTCCAGCAGCAACAAGCAAGTCAATATCAGCTGTACCACCAGCTTTCACTTCTTGTCCGAACGCTTTTAATAATAATTTAATTGAGTTTAGATTGTGGTTTACCTTCGCTCCCGCTTTTGTAAAAGCATTAATGGCATTATCAGATATACCAGCAGCTTTTAATAAATCAATATCAGCACTACCTTGTTTTTTCACTTCTTTCCCAAATGCCCCAATTAGCATTTTAATAGCATTCAAATTGTGACCGATTTTAGCTCCAGCACCAGTAAATGCATTAATAGCACTATCAGATAATCCAGCTGCTCGTAACAGATCCTTATCTGCACTACCTCGACTTTTCAACTCTTGCCAAAAAGCTTTAAATAACATTCCTGTTCCATTAAGTACAAAATGAACTTTGTCTACAGCACCTGTTAATTTAGAAATTGTTTCATCAGATAGTCCGGCTGCTTTTAGTAATTCAACTCCAGCATCCTTTTTACCTGAAAGCACCTTCCAAAAACCTTTTAATGCTTTTAAAACGTTATTTATAGCATTATGGAAAGGTTCTATATTTTTATAAGCATAAGCGAACCCTACTGCTAGCCCTGTTATCGCAGCAGCTAATGCCCAAGCAACGGGACTAGCCATCGCTAAAACCATGACTGCAGGTTTAATTATCATCCATAAAGCAGCAAACGCAGCTCTGTATCCTTTTAATAATCCCATTCCTGCCCCTAAGGGTAGCAATAGGAGTGTTAAGGCTGGAACAAGCATCATTGTTCCTTGAATAAATCTAGCTAAAGCTGGATGCGCCTCATTAAACGCTATTACCATTTTTGCTAACGCATTAACGAAGTTATATATTGGTACCATAAGAGCAGCGAAAGCATCTCTCATAGGTTTTAATGCTTCTGTGATTGAATCCATCATATTTTTATACGCTTCTGCGTATTTAGGATTCATCTCCATATTAGCTTGATGCAATCGGTTATAAAACATTACAGCCCCAATACCAACAACTAAGAAAGCTTGTCCCATACCCATGACAGACTGATTAATAATGCGAATCTGATCATTAAGTTGTTTCATATTCGCATTTGGGCCAAGAAATTCTAAAGCTAATTGAGCAGCACTACTTCTATTTGCTAATCGCTCCATAGCATTTGTTGCCATTAAAGCCCCTCTAGAAACGTTATACAACGGATTACCCATACGCTGTAGATTACCTTGTAGTTTGCTAGAGGTTGTGGACATGTTGTTTAACATACCAATCGTTTGTAATATACTAGCCTGCTTCATTCTATCTAATTTCATTATTTCATCGTTAGCAGCTTTCTCAGCCTTACCAATTTCATTAACTTGAGCAATTAAGTCTTGTGCGCTGCCGGTGTATGTCGCCATTCCCATAGCAGCATCCAAGTAAGCGAGTTTCGTTCTTTTTAACTCTTCAATATGAGGTCTCATTGCTTCTCGTTGCTCATATTTCATCTGACGTAAGCGTCTGCTATATTCGCTGTTCGCATCCCCCATATTTTCAAGGCTACGGTGATAATATCGCGAAGAACGAGCAGTAGCATTTACGAAGTTATTCATCTCTCGTTGCATAGCAGCTAATTCTCTTCGGATTTGGTCGGTCTCTGCCCGAAACTGGACTACTAATTCTTCTTGTGTCGCCAAAATCTCACCTACCTTTCAATCAACCGAAGTTGAGATTTTGTAAGAATTGCATATCTGCCTCAGCTTGTTTTGCACGATTCTCAATAGATTTTTTCTTTTGTTCATCAGTAACCATTTTCGATCTATCAAATAAATCTTTTGGCTTCATGCTCTTTTTAGGATTACTGTGATAAACCGCACGCATCATGAGAGCAAATATACTATATGTTTGCAGTTCATCTAGATACTGTTCATTTCTCCCCGTCATCATATTTTGAAACTCACGAGGAGTTAGGTTCATTACCTCATTTGGTAACAAACCTAAATATCTAAATCCATCCTGCTGCACCTTGTCTATTTCTTCTCTAGAGAAGTCTGCGGTTCGTCGTCCGTTCCGTACATCTCCTCTGCAATCTCCTTGAATTCCGGATTCTTCGCTAATAATTGCTTCTTCATTCGTGCTTTGTACTGCTTCGTCTTCGCTTTGTAGAAAAAATTATCCGCTACCACTTCGTTAAGAACATCTTCAATGTATTGTTGTGAGATTTTTTCTTCTACAAACAGCTTTTCAATAGCAGCTGTCACTTTAGCTCTAGTGAACCCTTCTTCTGTGTGCATTAATCCGAAGTATACCGCGTCTTCGAATAGTTCTAAGTCACCTTGCAAACAAGCAGCGATAACTTGGTTCGCTCCACCCTCATATTTCTTGTTTAGCTCTGCAATAGATTTATAAGTAAGTTTTAACTCATATTCTTTTCCTTCGATTTCAAAACGCATATATATCAATCTCCTTTTAATTGGATGTTATTTTCAAATTTAAAAAGAGCGGTATAAAACCACTCTTATGCATTAGCCCCTGCAGGGATTTCAGTTAATATTTCTTCGCTTACAGTTCCAGAAAGCTTAGCCTCTAAAGAGTAAGTCGCAAATTCACCAGTAGATGCTGATTTTTCAAAAGAAGTCATCATGTAAGTTCCTTTTTCAGCTTTTAATGTACGTTTGTTAATTTCGTAGATTTCAATGTATTCCTTATTGCGTAGCTTTTTCTTTGCTGCATCAACAAATGGATCTCCTTCAGAAACAATTCCTTCAAAAGAACGGGTCTCTGTTACTTTTCCGTAATCAGAAATTGTTCTATCCTTTGACTCTGCTTCAATCTCATCCGCTTCAATAGAATGAGATGAATCAGTTTGGTCAAACGGACGAATCAGTTTAGTTTTTAATGGGTCGGTTGGGTCAGGGATTACTACCGCGTAAATAAACTCGTCACCGCGGTACATCTTATTTGAAGTAGTAGGCGTTTGCGTTTCAGCCATACGTTACACTCTCCTTTAATTGATATAACTTTGTTCGTATTCAAAAATCATTATTAATTGAGCAGAACCTACCTCAACTGGGGCGGTAGTCACTCTTCTGAAATAGACGGTATCAGTCGATTCACTTCCATCCTCATTCCGAAGACTTAATGTGTAACCGCTGCGTCGAATTAAGTTCGCAATTCTGTCAGATAGCTCCATAGCTTCTTCTGTTGTTGTATTAAAAAACCTTACTGTCATTGTGTACAGTAAGGTGAATGTATCTTTTGTGTTTTTTAAATCATTCGTTGATAAGTGCGGGAAGTAAACCGAAGGTATTCTTATTTCTTCTGGAACCTGCTCATGGTAAGCAAATGTGCCTTGAGGTAAGTTATCAAAAATAAAAGCCTTCATAGAACCGTGTATTTGTGCGTACATATCCTAACCTCCATGTACCCATTGTCGGAACTGGCGGTCAAATGCAGTCTGGAACATACGCTCATAGATAGCGATAGCATTATCCCAATAGGGACGACCTTCTATGAATTTAGCAGTTAACATCATTCCAGTAGGTGCATGCGGATCATACTCGAAATTATGACCCTCCCATCTTCCTGGGACGAATCGCCTTACCTGCTGCCACCCATCATTTTGAAGTTTAGCGTATTCTACATTTGTACCAACTTCTAAAACTAAACCACCATCAGAGGAGCGCCATACGTTTCCATCTCCGCCTTTATCAAACGAATTGAGCAGCCTTCTCGTATCGACAACTGCTAGTGAAATGATTTGGTTCTGAACTTCCTCTAAAAATTGAAATCCACTAGCTTCAAGCCATAAGGCAACGTTCTGATCTAACCCATTTGCCATACGATTCAACTTGGCGCTGAACTCACGGAATCCTCTAGTCGTTATTTGGCTAGCCATGGCTCACTCTTCCTTTCTGCAGTGGCCTTTATATGTGAAACCTCACCAGTAAGTGGATGTACTACTGGAAAGGGATTGCGTATATAGTAAACGACATTAGTATTCTTCTTGATTACCTTGTCATTGTGTCTTATATCTGTACCAGGCATAAATAAAACTCGTGTATGCTGTTCGTTTAATTGATTTGGTGCAGACTGTATTGCAGTGGGTCTAGCAATTGCTACATTCTCTGCAAAGTAGCAGCTTTGTTCTGCTATATCAGGAGTATCAGCGTAGGAATAAACCTCTTCTCCCGGTTGCCCGTACTTCCCAGGCTTTGTTTCCTTCTGCAAATGGTAAATATCACATTCATGGACCATCATAGCTTCTAGAGACATTAAATCGCCCTCATTTTGAACGTGACTTTATTTTTGCCAGTATCAGTTATGAATTTCTTTAACAAGGAAAGTACAGAAGGTTTAGTGATGCTTGAGCTATCCTTTGTATAAGAATAATCTCCACCACCAACACTCTCAGATTTAATCCCCTTCATAGCATTCGTATCAGCATTTGTATATGCATAATACTGCGCCAACTTCTTACAAGCTAGCTTTACCTCTTCAGGGATTACTGGATATTTCGTTTTATCAGCGAAATTATCTATGTTTGGAATGTTATTAATCTCTGTTTCTGCCTCAAGTATGTCCTGCTCCAATAAGGAAACAGGACGTTTTTTCACTTCAGGCAGTACGGTATAATCTATTAATTCTTGAGCAGTAATAAGTGACATACTTATCACTCCTCTCCTTTAGATTTGCTACCTTCTTTTCGAACTTCAAATTGTTCATTACCATTTAAGTAATCATAGGTTTTCTTTGTAACTTTCTCTTCTTGGTCCAATAAAAATAGACGTTCATGGACGTCATATGTTTTACCAACAATTAATTTAGCATAATAGTTCAAAAGTCATCACTCCTTAACTTTGATAACTTTCGCTACTGCATCTTCCTCTTCAAATTTAGCGTCCACTTTAGCAGTTAAAACAATGATGAACTTACGAGCGCGGATATCTTTATCTACTTCAATTCGGATATTTCGGCTCATACCAACTACAATGTTTTTAGGATGAGTTAACAGAATATCAGATACAGTATTTGTTTCATCAGTGTATGGTTGTAACATAGCAATACCATCTACAGGAACACCATACGCTGAAGCTAAGCCGCCTTGAAGTGAGAAGTCACCAAGATTTGTTTGTCGTGCTGCAACTTGGTCTTTCCATTCAACTTCTAATCCATGTGACGTATAGAATTTCCAATCTTTAGGGTTACGAAGGTATTTCGCAGGCACAGCTTTATAAGCTTTCTTAAATACATCTTTAGAGAATGTACCAGCAGCATGATCAATTACATGGGAAGTCGCTTGTTTACGTAAACCATCTAGTAGTGTTAAATACGTATCAGCAGAAGATTTGTCACCATTAATAATTAATTCTTCGATATCTAACGCTGCGCGCTCTGCAATCATCTGCATAATAGTGTTTTGAAGATTGTTACCCTCAATATTATTTTCTAATGTGTCATATGTGATATGAACTTCAGCAATTACTTCTTTTGCATTTAATGTAACTGTGCTAGTTGTTGGAGCAGAACGATCAGAATCTTTTAATGGTGTTCCTTCTACACCTGGACGTAGAATACGAGAACCAAATCCGATTTTTTCAATTTTACGCGTATCCGAAGCCATTTGAACAAATCGAGAGTCTTTTAAAATCGTAGGGGCGCTTTGCACCATACGTAAGAATGTATCAGCTTGCTCAGGATTCATTAAACCGCCACTAGCTAACGTGGCAAGAGTAACGTCCGCTTTTTCAATAATTGTTTTGTTATTAAGTGTCATATATATTTTCCTCCTTCAGGCTTACAGTAAGCCATTCCATACAGATTTTTTAACTTCTGCTTTCTCGATAACATCAGTATCTTGCTGATTACTAATACCTTGAGATTTCTTTAATGCTTCGATCTCTTCGCGTAAAGGAGCGGTAGCAGCTTCAACAGCTTTTTCTACCTTAATATCTTCTTCTGATTTTTCCTCATCAAGATTTAGATGTTTTTTTACAGAAGCTAATTCTTCCTTAATTGGACCAACAGCCTTCTCTACTGCCGAAGTTAATGTCTTTTCAAATTGTTCTTGGTTAAACGCCATATTGCTTTCCTCACTTCCTGCGCCTTCCGGTGACGGTGTGACGCGTGTTTTTAGATTTGTTAATGATTCAATAGCTGCATCAATATCAGCCATATTTGTATTACTAATTTTTTTACCTGCTTTTTCTATTTCTTCAGCTAGGGATACAACAGGCTTGTTTTCCCATACCTTTACAACTGCTTCTGTACCCTTCAGCTCATTGATAATCTCAATAAATTCGAGTGCAGCTGATTCAATACGATCTAAGTCGATAGCATCGGCGGTAGGAGCATTCCAAAGAGATTGATAGAAAGCATCTTCTAATGCAGAGAAAGAGGCATTGACGTCACGACGGTGTTTATTCTGGTTAAATTTATCTCTAACCTCGCCTTTCGTAACTTTTTCTCCACTAAAAAAGCCCTTCATCAATTGGAAGAAGGACTTCATTTGTTTCTCTTCAGTTTTCGTTACTTCTTCCTCAATCACTTCTGTTTCAGCAACTCCTGCAAGGGAATAGCCTGTCATTTTACCATCTTTAATGTCTTTCCATATTTCATCGGTGGCTTTTGTCACTAGTATCCATGTACCTTTAGTGATTGTTTCACCGTTTATTTCCATATCAACAGGAGCAACGTAACTCTCTACTACTTCACCTGCTCCTGCGTTAAAATCATGTTGAGCGTCGATGTTACGATACTTGGCAATGAAATTATGAGCGGATTTTTCTATTTCTTCCGCAGTCATGAAATCCCCATGTGCGTCATGAGTGTTTGGGTCATCTGCACTGCCAGGAGAATATACGATTCCATAAACCAACTTCTGTTCCTCATCTTCACCTTTGATGATTCTAACTTCTTTTTCGAATGTTGGTTCTTGCTCACTTTTCGTTAAGAAGAACTTCTTTTTGTTTGCGGCTTTATCTACTATTGAAACAAAGCTAACATCTACATTTTTTAGTTTTCTTGGCATTTGTTCACCTCCTTTCAAATATGAATCAGCTTAATTTTAGAAGTCTTCATTTCTTGCTCAACTCCTTCAATGTTTCTTCCCTAATCTTCTGCTTCTCTTCTTCAGATAGTCCTAATATGTTGTTATCTACTGCAGGAGACATAACGCATTTGCAACGTACTCTTTCTTTAGCAGATAAGGAGCTATCACGCGGAAACATACATCTTTCACCAGATCCAGGTAGCTCAAACTCTTCCTCTACCGGCACCGTTGTACCGTCATACGCCACGTGATTATCACGAGGTTGGTTATTCTTTGTACCGCTATGACGCCACTTTTTACCTGTAACCGCAGGGGATTGACGATAGGATTCAAATTGAGAAGCAGAGCATGCAGCGAGTACTTCTGTCTGCGCTGTAGTCTTCGCTCTTTTACGGTCAAATTCCGGAAGTTTCGCAAGCTCTCTTGCAATCTCACGAATACCTTTACCCTTTTCTAATCCTTCATTTAACACGCGTTCTACAGCTTTGTGAGAGTTGACTTTCATGATCTTACCTAATTCATCCGACCAACTATCAATCCACTTTGTAGTACGTTTTGAGAAGATACTAAACTGGATATCCGGGTCAATCGCATCCATGAAAGCTTTCGTCATATCTTTCATTGTGTAATCAAGAAACTTTCTAGCTGCTTTACTCAAGCTTTTAGCAAAAGTATCTGCTCCGAATAGGCTACCGGTAACAAAATCGATAATATCCTTTATCTTGATCCCCTTTTCGATAGCATCCTTTTTCGTATAGTTCTTAATCCCATCGATAAAGTACTTCTTCTGCTTCCGGAGTAGTTTAGCGATTTCTTTTTCAAATTCCTCAACATATCCTGGTAACATGTCCAATACTTCTAGATCAGCAGGTAATGAAGCAGTGAAATCTTCAGTATCTGCTTTTTCAATCCACTCATTTAATGAGTCAAGTAACTTATCAATCTTCTGCATCTTGCATCGACTCCAGTAAGTCACGTAGGTCTTTCATTACATTGACTAAATCCTCATTTGAATTGGTACCAGCCGATTTCTGCAACTTCTCACTCAGACCTTTTTCCCAACCACTTACTTTGCGATGACGCTCTAACACTAAAGCAATAGGTTGATCTGCTTCTGGAATATCGTAATCCGAGAACTCTTTATTTAGCATATTACTAGCGAGATTACGTACATCTTGGAAAGTCAAACCACCCTTATCAGCCAGTACCTCAATGGTTTTAACCATATCTTCAGTGTTACTAATCTCTGATTTACGTAGGTTCACATATACGTGTTTTAATCCATATGGAAGCAGCAGAACATTATTGATAATGAACTCCAAATTGTTACGCTCCGGCTCAAATACCTGCTCTTCAGTAATTTCTCGTACTGACTCAGCAGTTGCTCTGTTAAAGTCACGGATATACCCTACATAAACATCTGGTAAACGGAATGCTGATTGTACCTTTTGGCGTGACTTCTCATCATATTCAAGGAATAGAGCATCATTTTGCAGGATATCCGCTAAAGATTTAAGTTCAATATCCACCGGTATCGGAGTATCACCTACAACACCTTCTTCTGCTGGTTCTACTTGTAACAAGAGATATTTATGTTGATTATCCTCACCTTCAACGTTCGAAACATAGTCAGTTATCGCTGCTTCACTTTCTTCTGATAAAATCCCGTTCTTCAGTAAGATAGCCATTGGAATATGACGACCTTGTTTGAAATAGCGAAGATTTAATTCCTCAGCCTTTCTAGCTCCTACCATGTGAACAACATGCGATACCCAACGCGGAATGCCATATGGTCCATTGCCAATCTTCAAATGCAGGACCTCAGTAGCGTTTTTCTCACCTAACGAAACTTCGGAAAACTCACCAGTCTCTTTATTTAAGAAACGCGGATCACCAAATTCTTTAAAGTAAGTGTCTACCGCTCCAACTCGTTGTACATAGCGACGGAATATCTTCTTACGTTTGATTTCTTTTCCGTTTACTAAATACGTTACATCTTGAGGTTTATTATCCTTACGTGTCACTCGCATGTACTGCGGTAACATATTTATTAATTCAGCAGGTTTCCCCTCTAAATTACGAATAACTTCTATATATCCATTGCCAGTTGTCTCTTTATCATCAATAGCAGTTTCAAGGATCTCTTTGAATGGCTTATCGAAACTAAATAACGGTATGATTTCTGTATCAACTAACGTCCACTCCGCCTTCATCTCAGGAGTTTCCTTGTCGTCCTCTTGCTTATACTTCATTTCATGACCAAACCCAGCTATATTTCGCTTGTATGCATCAATACATTGACCAAGAATTGTACTATTTTCTCTAATCTGCTGCAGGTCTTCTATTCTATAAGGTGGTTCAATGATGTCGTTTACAGCATACTTCTCATCTTCGCTCTCTTGTTGACGGGATAGCACCTGTGTACTTGTTCCTGCTGCTTTAATTACCTTCGCACTAACTTGTCTTTTCTTCGTCATTAAGTTGCTTCACCTCATTTCCTTTTCTTCTTTTTACGTAATCCAAATATAATTGTATTAATGAAGTATCTCGTTTCATCCATGTGGTGGTCATTCTCTTTAAGAGGTTTATCCTCACCACGTTGTATCGCTTTTTCATCCCATATATAAGAGGCAAACTCTTTAAATGTCTCGACACAACAATCATTAAAGTATGTTCTGCCAGTATTCAGTGCTATACCAACGTTACCTATACCTTCTTTCACATTGTTACGAGCCTTATATACTTTCCTCTTATTACGCATCAATACAGCGATAAATGAAGCTGCAGAAGGGTCAACTACAGTTCCTTTGATTGGCAAATCACCAACGAATTCCTCATAGTCTTCATAATACTCTTGATCTGTTTTCTGCTTCTCTGTATCACGGCCACTATAATGGTACTCTTTGATTTTGTACCACACTTCTTTGCCGTCTTCCTCAATACATTTACCCCATAAGCCATACGCCATTGCATTCTGCGTACCGTAGTCACAGGACACATAATACTCAACGTAATTACGATCAATAGACTCGACTTTGTGTACTTTTTCATCAAACATATCAAAGATAAGTCCAGAAGCAGCTGCCCATTCGCCTTTGATATATCTGCGATAGAAAACACCACTATACATACGGTGATATCTTCTTTTCGTCTTCTCGTCTAATGACAAATTATCGTCCATAGAGAATTTAAGATGTAAGAGATTCTTTTCTTTCTTTTGATCCAACCATTTCTCTTTAAACCAGTGATATGGTCCTGCGGGGTTACAGTTGAACCACATTTTAGAACCAGTTACAGACAAACGACCTGTTGCTTGGTTAACAAAACTTTGTACCATAAGTGCCACTTCATCAAAAAACATTCCTGCCGCAGTTATACCCTGAATCAAATCCTGAGAACTTTCATCTTTACCACCAAAGATATAAAAGAAGTTTGTCACACTATCTTTAGTAATAGTAAGCATATTCTCACTGCGATGGTCCTTAACCTTATACCCACGAGACTTCAGCATCTTTTTAAGTGGCGTTATAACGTTACGACGGTGCGAACCAATAGTTTTACCACACATACCGAAGTTCTCACCTTCGAATGATTCCATTGCCCACATAACGTAGGATAGAGCCATTGATACTGTCTTGCCGGCACGAATAGAACCATCACAAATAATCCCGTCATAATTTTTAACGGGACTGTTAGGCTTCCACCATGTTAATACTTTCAGCTGCTTCTTGGAAAATGGCTTGAATTTGAATGGAGCAGGTTTCTTTTTACGCTTCGGAATCGTCGTCATGGTCATCCCACACTTCCTCTACCTTACCTTCTAGCGCTTCTTTGAAACCATCGTCTTCATATTCTTCACCATCTTCACCCTTAATACGAGCAGTATCGGCTTTTGTCTTCTCAATGTTAGTTTTCATCTGTTCTAGTTTCAATCGTCTCTCATCATCAATGTTGGCTAACTTGTTGAATCTTTCTATCATGGAAGTTAAAGTATTCATCGCTCTTGCGTAAGCGGTAAGCAAATTAGCTTGTTTATCCCATGCAAATTGAACCATGTACGCTTCACCTGACTCTGATTCACTGATAACTTCTTTAGACATATCGTCCTTATCACGAACATGCATAATACGTTGTGAATTAAGGATGTTGAAGTATTGCAGCTGGATAGAATTAAACAGCATATCCAATTCCGTATGATTTTGTATCTCATCAAGCAACTCCATTGCGTGCGGATCATCATTAGGGATTATCTTTTTGAATAATCCATGCGTAGTTGCGTTGTCATTTCCTTTAGGTGGACCATGACCTAATGCATTCTTATTACCCCATTTAGGGTTCTTGTTACCCGAATTACCCACTGCATTCTTATTGCCAATGGGTGCACCTGTCTTCTTTTGTGTGCGCACTTTTTCATTATTTGTATGCACACCTTTTCTGTCCCATTTATACCTGGTCTTCCATGACTTAACTGTATTCACGCTAACATCATGTTTCTCAGCTATATCTTTATACTTCATACCTTGCATGTAATCTTCTTGAGCTAACTCGTGTTTTTGTTTCACTTCATATCACCCACCACCTTCTATATAATAGGAATTAACTTGTCTAACTCCTCCTTCTGGTAATCCCTCTATAAAATAAAAACATCCACTATGTGAACGCTTCGTGTTATTATATTTAAGCTATATTAATTCAGATTGCAGGTGAAACAAATGGAAAACGAACAACCTGAACAAAAGTATGATTTAAGTAAGGTATACATATACACTGAGCATCCCGATAAAATCAGCGGTCGCTGTGATAATTGTGGAAATACCGCATTCAAAAGTTCCGTTAAAGATTTCATCTATTTAAGAGAATGCCGTAAATGTGGCATGAAGAAAAGCATCTAGCCCATGTAGGGCTTTTTTCTTTATAAAATAAAAAGAAGCGGATTCGCTACTGCAATTGCTCAACTATTTCATTAAATAACTGCTGCCCTTTTTCTGGATATCTTTCTAATCCACCATCAGCAAAGTATTCACCTTCGTTACTAATCATTTCAATTAGTACTTCACCCTTCTCCCAAACCTGCAAAGAGAATGCTACACATGATTCGAATTCTTTTAACGCTTCTTCTCTGTCAACTGTAGCTAACATAATATCCGTATCAACATGGTCCCACATCACAACTGTATAGATCAGCACGAAATCACCTCAAAAGAATCTTATTTTAAAAAATACGTTATTAAATTTGTTGTATGCACGGGAAATGAATAGACACAACATCCTAATAACTGTTAAATTGTTAACTCAACTTAACAATCACTTCCTATAACATTGATTATGGTAACCTGATATTTTACAAGAATCCTCTTATAACAGTAATTTCCCAATTACCTTATAATTAATGATTAATTGGAATTAAATGTAATAGTATGCAAATTTCATACATTACCGTATTTTCAGGTGTTTTCACTGTCAATAGCCAATTTGCTATGCATAAACTTCACATTGTTAACTATCTCTATTTTCGTTCGTTGTGTTCGTTTGTTTTGTTAGGATTAAAAGGCATTTCGAGTATTATATTATTTTTTACTTTACCTGTACCTCTACAATGATTACATGGATATTCAAAATAACCATTATGCCTTATTCCATGTCCAACGCAATAAATACACGTTTCTTTATCCATCCCCTCACCCCTAACAAGTAGTCCTAGCTCTAATAATCATCGGCTTACGATTCAATACCTGCGATTTCATGACTTTGTATTTGAAGATGAGTTTATATGAGAGTTTAAAGCACTCTTCGTATTTAGGATTATATTCTATATACATCGGTATTTCTTCGTATAAGTTTACTGGTTCATTTGTTTTGCAATCTTCAACAAACCAACACGAAGCTAATATATGTCCACATACAACAATAATCCCAATCATCCCCTCACCCCTTATCTTTCCTTAACGCCTTCAACTGCTCCATTTCTTTTCGCAATGATATTTCAATTTCACGATTTCTTTCCCGTTCGCTTCTCTTCTCTAACCAAGAGCAGAATATGATTCCGGATAAAGAACCTACACAACACCCAATAAGGAAAGTTAACCACTCCATGACATACTGCATCACATCAATTCCTTAGCTTCCGCTCGTATTTGCAAATACTCTTCAATCACAATAGACATAGCTTGTTCTTCAGTGAATCCAGCAGCAACTAGTCCTTCTTTCATGGTAAGTAGCATTTCTCCGACTTTTTTATAAGATTCATGTGCTTGTTTCATTTGATCGTTCTTAATTTCAGCGAATATATTATCTAAAGAACTTTTCTTATTTCTTGCTTCTTCAATGCCCTTTGCAAAGTCCTCTGCAAGCTTTTCTCCTATTTTAGAAAATTCCTCCGCTATACTAATCTGTTTCTTCTTCATCTCTTCTCCTCCTTATCTTTCCTTAACAACAAACAAGACGCCACCCAAATCACGGCAGCGCCTACGATAATTGATATTGGTTTAATCATTTTCTTTCACTGGAACACCAACTACATCCTCTACAATGCGTACTCTGTCGCTATCAATGATAATTTGACAGTGCGGATTATACTGTTCTCTTAACAAGTCAACTAAAGGTTTCGCTAACGATTCTAATTGTTCTATCTTATCATTACTCATTTCTTATCACCCTCCCTAATTAGACGTTTGATTTATTCGTTAATGTGTAATTTCTATATAACAAAGAAAATTGTTATCTCTAAACCCGGAACTAACATACGATACTAGCTTATCGGCTAATTCTTGGTTTACAAAAAACAAAAAGCCATCACCGAAGTGACAGCTCAGCTCCTAAAGGGGAAGAGAGATAACAAATGGCAATAAGTATCTCTTCATTTAAGGTTACTGGTATTCTAGATACTCTCAACCTTCTCCAAGCCACCGCATCAACTAGTTTGGCTACACGCCCTGTGTTCGGTGACTGGGAGAAGAGCAAGAGCTTCCTATATCTCTTTCAGCACTCATATGTTGCTTCTCTTCTCGTTTATACTCCGTAGAGATTGTCCTGTGATTTTAGGGCATCACATACCACATGTCGAATGAGAGCTATGGTGTCACTCTCTTATAAAGGGTTTTTAATTTATATCAAGACGTATATGTTTCTTCCGACGCCTTGTTTGAACCAATACACTAGAGGGACGGAAGGGGAATGTTTCCGCTGTATTGGCTCAAACAAAGAGTGGAACTCTTTGCCCTCGTTTTGGTCATTAATAAGAATCGTGAGTAA
>WPCH01026888.1_pt1 | contig 23785 bp, 25 predicted proteins | sample 5399881 | NCBI WGS metagenome assembly WPCH01 (sample SAMN12869468, study PRJNA574797) | sludge metagenome | isolation source: wastewater treatment of pH5 | place: China:Beijing | collected 2019-05-20
CGGGTTTTATTTATCGGGTTTCTTCTGAAAATTCGATTATTCGGAATCCTGAAAAAGTTCTTATGGAAAACGGGTCTGTAATATTTTTACGGACTCAAAACTTTTTTGCTCCAGTTTTAAGTTTAGACCCTTTAAGTTTAGACCCTTTAAGTTTAGACACTTTAAGTTTAGACCCTTTAAGTTTAGACTCTTTAAGTTTGGACCCTGGAAATTAAAACATCTAACTATCTACAAAACTTCATATAAGATTTTATAATAAAAACCTGTATAATATGAAAGTCGTATAACATCCCCAAGATTTAATAAGGAAAACAACTAAAAAACATTTAATAAGATGTCCACAAAATAAATCTGGACTGCCCTGTTTGAAAGAGGAGCAATTTCCGTGCGAAAACCAACTAATTATCACAATAAGCAAAAAAAACTGAATATTCAGGTTATCGTTTCAGTCCTTACTCTGACCCTGCTGGCAATTTCTGCACATGCCGCACCAGGAAGCAGCCTGGAATTATCCCCTTCAACAGATACAGGGCATCTTTCAGAACAGATATATTCAGAGGTTTCGGGAGAAACAGAAAACTCCGTATCTGCATCGGTTCTGCATGAAGATCCCGACCCAATTCAGAAAATCGAGCAGTATGTAGATATCATATATACCGCAGGAGGAATCGGGGCAGCAGTTCTGATTCTTATAGGGTATTTGCACATAACTTCTGGAAATCCGGAGGTTACAAAAAAATATATAAAAGGACTCCCCCGGATCAGAATCAGGAAAATAACAGGGCCTGAAGAATCTGGCATGGAGAAGGGTCAGGACGTTCAGAGAATTCAGGAAAATATTAAGGACGCCCAGAAGATTCAGAACATTCAGGAGAATGTCCGGGGTGTCCAGAATGTTCAGAAAAATGTTCAGGAAAATATTCAGGAAAATAGTCAGGAAAATATTCAGGAAAATATTCAGGAAAATATTCAGGAAAATATTAAGGAAAATAGTCAGGAAGAATTCAAAGCCAAACGGCTCAGGCTTCTTACGGCACTTCCTGTCCTGGGCATAACAATTGCGGAACTTCTGATCTTTTCAGGCAGGATGGGTGCAGCTGTCTGGGTACATATAGGGATCGTTATCTCCCTCTCTCTTTCAGACATATTTTTAAAAGATCCGGAGGTACACAGGATATATCAGGCATTGATGCTTCTGCCCGTACTCAGGCTTATTAACCTTTCAATGCCGATATTTTTTGAAACTACCCTTTACACCTTCATGTTTGTCTACGGACCCCTTGCAATTCCTGTGATAACTATTATACTTCACCAGCGTGATTCCCTTGAGCAGATAGGCATAACTATGAAGAATTTCGTGCCTTACATGCTTATTGCAGTTCCTCTGGGTTTTTTACTCGGATTTGGGGAATACCTTACAATCCGGTCAGGATACCTGATTCCGGACCTGACTTTTGTAAATCTTCTTAAGCTTACCTTTATAATGGTTTTTTTCGTGGGGCTTGTTGAAGAACTGATTTTCAGGTCAATCCTGCAAAGCAGGCTCGAAAAAGCTCTCACCGTCCGGGAAGCCCTGTTGATTACAAGCCTTATGTTCGGGCTGATGCACTCAGGGTACGGCACTTTTCAGGAAATTCTCTATACGGGTTTTGTAGGGCTTATCATGGGACTCGCTTTCTACAAAACAAGGAGCTTGCCTTTTATTGCGGTCCTTCACGGTTTTGTTAACGTTTTCCTCTTCGGGATCCTGCCCCACCAGCTAAATATCTTACCAGGACTCTAAACAATTCATACAAAACCAAATTAAAATTCAATAAATTTTTTAAAATTTTCTCTGGGTTTTCTTCCCGATCCATTTTTCTTTTCTTATATTCTTTATTTTTCAGATCTCCTTTCTCTACTATTTCGAAAAAACCATAATATTCCTGAAAGAAAACCTGATATCATGAATTAAACAAAAATGGAAAACCCCTTTTTAAGAGATAAAAGAAAAATTAGAGCATACTGACGACAGGAAGCAATGAGAAAGTAATAAAAAAGATAAGATGAAAAAAAACTTTTTTTCAAAAAAGAGCCGGTAATTTCAAGAGAAGTAATAAAGAGAAGTAATAATCTCATAGGATTGTAGCAACCTTAAAAACGACAATCGCAGCAAAACTGCACAGTAAAGGAATAATTGGCAAATTAAAAGAGTTATTAAGTCGTCTATTCCAGTATTTGGATGCGGAAAGAACTTCCTTCAAGGAAAGAAGGGAAATCAGCCCGACAACTACAGCAGACCCATATTGAGGAAGACCAGGGGTTGTGACCATGGAAATTACACTTGAAGAGATAGCGCTTGAGGAAATAGCACTGGTTGAAACTATACTTAAGAGCATAAAGACACCCCTTTAAACATTAAAGCATATACCCCGGATACTGGAGAATCATTGATATAATAATAGACTACTGACATAATCTTAGATCATTGGTATAATAATACAACATACTATAAAACACTTTTTCCAAGTTCCTAAATTTTAATAGCGGGTAGATGCCTTTATTGTCCTCCCGGATTCATTGAACACGGTTTTAAAATTAATAACAGGAAAATATTAGAATCAGGCTTATGAGCGGTCCTATCTCCAGCACGTAATACATTGCAGAGGGAGAGGTTATTGGAATAGAAAACCTGTTTACCTGAAAAAAATAGGCTGTAATTGACATGATTAATCAAGGAGCAGATGTAAAAAAATGAACAGTGAAACTGTATAAAAGACAGATAAATATCCCTGCTAACAGCCACTAAAAAATAAACATATATAGCCAGTATTTGCCTGACTATATTCTCAGTCTCCTCATGATTATCTACTTAATATCCAGGACAGGAGATTTTATAATAGACAGGGAAAAAGGAAAGCCCGTAATTCTGAGGCAGAAAAAGATCATGCAAAAAAGAAGAAATTAAGGTAACAGAAAAATTTTAAAGGGCTTCAGGAGTAAACTGGCATGAAACATTATAGAAAATATTCGTGTACGGAAAGATGCCCTATAAAAAGTTTTGCAAAAGATTTTGTAAAAATAGTGGAGATTAAGAATATAAAACAATAAATAAAAAAGATAGAAAAAGAAAAAAGTAATAAAGTGTAAACTGGAAAATAATTTGTCATGGATAGGGTTTATCGAAATAGAGAAGTAAGTTCACAATCAAGTTTCACAATCAAGTTTCACAATCAAGTTTCACAATCAAATAATATTATGTTTACCAAACAAAAAAAATTGAAATTTTTTGAGATATTATCTACCTGAACAACTTAATTTATTCGATCCTCTAATTCATTATTCGAAAGTTAAATTCAACTTTAACTTCAACTTTTTCTATCCGGATATTCTCCAGTTATTTTTCCTCTTATTTGCCCTTTACTTTTAATTATTAATTAAAATGTTGGTTTGTCTTGGAGTTGTCACTTTCTTTACAGTTTATTTATTCTGTTCAGCTTTAATGTTAAACGGTCTTTTCTTATTTTGATACACAGAAAAAATAATGACAGAAAGACGCGAAAATTTAAAAATAGCTAAAAAGTGACTGAAATAAATCAGAAAGTATTAAAAAAATAATAGTGCAAAGTTGCACGAAACCTGTCTGATGCGGCAAAAAAGAGAATGATTCCGGAAATGCGGAATTTAAATTACTCCGGTTACTTTGTAAACGACAATTGCAGCAAAGCTGAACAGCAAAGGCAGAATTGTCATATTAAAAGAACTGTCCAGTGATCTGTTCCAGTGCTCGGATGCTGAAAGGATCTCCTTCAAAGAAAGAAGGCTTATGAGCCCTACAACCACCGCAGCACCATATTGAGGGATCCCGGGACTTGTAACCATAGAGATTGCACTTGAGGAAATTGCACTCGAGGAAATAGCACTTGATGAAATTATGCTTAACAGCATAAGTATACCTCCCATAAATAATTGATTAGTTTCACACAAGATTTTGTGAAATTATTCGTATACGATGATTGCAAAGTATAAAAAAGTTTCTTAAGAAGTTAAACGATTAACATATAATACAAAGTTCATTTCTGGCATGAAACATAAAGCAAAAATATAATAGAAATCAAGAATAGATCAAAAAAATCGGGACTAAATAAGGATGTCAGTATCAAACGCAAAAATTTTTGTTAAAAATATTATATAAGTCAATGTAAGAAAATGCGAGAAAAGAATATAAACATCAAATAACATTACTAATTCATGTACTAAAAAATAATAGAAAGTAAAAGCAGAAAATAACAGGTGATACAGATTAAAAAATTGATGAGTTTGAAAAAAATCAGGGTATACCTTAAAAAACAGGACAAAATATAAAATTTTATATTTAATTTGCAGAGGGCCCGGATTACTATTTACAAAAAATTAATAGATTATTACAGAAAATGTTTGCAAAATATCGATCTTTAGCATTATTATAAATGTTTACTTTTGTAAAATATTTCAAAAAATTTAAGTATGCACATAATAAAAATAAAAAGTATACCCGAATTTTAAAGGAGTAGTTCCCGTGATAAAATCAGCTCATCCCCATAAAAGGCTAAAAGAACATCTCTTTATAACTGTCTCTTTTTCGGTTTTGATTCTGGCTCTACTGACAATTTTACCTGCAGCTGCCGCGGTTGACAGCTGGGAAATATCCCCTGAGAACCCCACTCTTGGAGACACCCTTAGAATCAAGGGAAGCGCTTCTCCGGAAGAGGAGGTTGAAATACAGGTAAGCTTTGAAAAGGATGTTCAGGCATCCGGAGGGGAGTATGAGTACATACTCGAAGACGTCAAAATTCCGGACGGGTTCAATAACCGCTTTACAGTACAGGCAAGTGATGCCAGAAACCTCAATGTCAGAGTAAAAATGCTAATCTGGATAACCAAGAGTTCAGAAGCTTCCGGTAACATCGCAACTGTAACGCAGTCAAGTGTCCCTCCAGGAACCTATCAGATAAAAATGGATGGAGACGCTAAAAATGGAGATTCAACGGTGAACCTGAAAATTACTGCTGTTCAGAGGATAAAAGCAGATTCAGGAGGGGACTTCAGTTATTCATATAATACAAAAGCAGTCCCCCCGGGAGACTTTAAGGTAAGTGTGGGAGGCACTACTCGAAAAGTAACCCTCAAGGGAAAAACCTTAGCTATAACACCTGCCCATCCATTAGAAGAAATAGAAACTGTCACGGAAAAGAATTCATCGGAAATCCGGGAAAAAATGGAAAATAATACTGAAGCAGTCTTGAACTCGGATCAGGACAGTGAAAACGTAGAACATGAAGAAGTTCATAAGTCTCAACCTGTGAAACCTCAGCCTGTTGAAAAATCAGGGCTTCCCGTAGATACGGTTTACATGCTGGGAGGTATGGTAGCAGCATTATTAATTCTTATTTTGTATTCAAAGAGAAAATAAAACAAGATGAATTATTTCAGCCGGATTGAATGAAAAGATTTGCTATCCTGAGCTGATTAACCAGAAATTCAATGGGGAAAATGGAGGCATGTAATTGAGAAAAAGTCAATTAATACTTATACTGGCAATACTCGTCTTAACCTCAGCGCCGGTAATGGCATCCTCAGCGCCGACAGTGGCATGCTGTGAAGAGACAGAGACAATTGCTAATTTGAATTTTACTGATAAAGTGGTCTATTTTCTGGACCACACCAGTGACCCGACGGAGGGTAACTGGATTGTAATGGGGTGCCCAAACGAAGGCACAAGGATTCAACTTCCCACGCCAATTAAACTCACATATAACGGTCCTAAACACATGGAATATGGAGGAGCAAAAGGGGCTCTGAACAAATGTGAAGAAGAAAGTTATACCATAACATACCCTTCAACCAGGTCCTATACCACTCATCCGATTTTTCTCCCGACTGAAAAAGTGGAGATGTCTTTCTACGGAGAGCCAGCTCTTGAAAACGAAACAGTGGATATTTACCTGATCAAATTAACTTCAGGTTGTGCACACGAGCTTCTTGATTCTTTCCTGGCAGGAGATATCAGGAACTTAAATACTCTTTTCGAAGAAAGCGCGGGTGAAGAATACAAAAAATACTCTGTTAAACTTGACGAATGCGGGGATACATCAGACTATAACCTGGGACTTCTTGATGCAGGACAGTACTGCATAGTTATGGTCCAGCAGAATCAGGATAGAAGTCTGACAGTCCTTTCTTCAACAGCCTTTGTAGTTACAGAACATAAACTGTGTATTTCGTCCCCTTCCAGTATAGTAAAAGGAAAAGACCTTGACATAAGCATGTCACTGGAAGGAGCTGCCGGGAATGATTGCATATACGCGGCTGTACTCATAAAAGAGCAGGCATATAAAGCAAACATAGAAATAAACTCCAATGGCACGAAAGCCGGAACTTCAGTCATAGTTAATGAAGTGGACCTTATTGAAGAATTTGATATCAACTCCTCAAATTACAGGTCAAAATTGACAAAGAATGAGCTCCAGACAGAAATTCAGACCCTTATAGGAGAAGGAAAAGGTGCGATAGCAATAGGAGAAGTCGGCCAGGATAAACTGTCGCTTACCGCATTTGATCTGCCTGTAGGATGTTATTACCTCCTTGTGGGCGCATACAGCCCTGAAAAAGGACTTGTAGGCCTTAATCAAACGGAAGTAGAAATTAAACCAAAAGGAAGCTCAAAGAGTGATGATAAGAAAGATAAAGAAGACTTTACCGAGCCTGAGAAAAATATCAAAAAGAAAGATTCCTGCCAGCAGTTTGTGTCAAATGGCAAAAAGGTAAAGTTTTATTTCAAAAATGCAGCCACTCCTGTAGGTTATATTGAGTTTTACTCCCGGAAGACAGCAGGCAGAATAACGGCTTTTGTTGAGGAATTGAAAGGAAAGTCCTCAAAAGTTACTGAGGAACCTGAAGGGGAAGTTTACAAATATATCAATATCCAGGTAGGAGACGGGAAGTTATCGAGCTCGAAAAATATAAAGGATGCTATAGTGGGTTTCAAGGTGAGCAAAGAATGGATAGATGAAAACCACATTGATACGGATACAATAGTCCTTCAGCATTACACCGAAGACCAGTGGAACCCTCTTAAAACGGAAAAAACAGGCGAAGATGACGAATATATTTATTTCGAAGCCGAAACAACGAGTTTCTCTCCCTTTGCAATTGTAGCGAGCAAGAACATCCTCCTGATTGAAGAAAAAACAGGAGGAGATGAAGACCATTCAATTTCTGACGAAAAACAGCAGGGCAATTCAGAAATAGCCATGGGATCTGATACGTCTCCTGTGGAAGACGGGAATTCAGGATTGAAAATTGCCAGCTTCTTGTTGGGGGCCCTTGTGATTATTGCAATAGGAGCAATTATAAAGAAAAGAACAGCTGAGAAGAGTGAAGACGAAAATTCTGAAAAGAAAACGTGAGCAGGAGATAATATCTCCTGTTTAATTCTATTTTTTAAATTAGCCAGCTAACAGCATTTCTATTAAAAACCTGCCTTTTACATTTAAATAAGGCTTTTTAATCCTTCTTCCAGTTCGATCTCGCCTTTCCACCAGCCTGAAATTTTTGAGACATCTGCCCTTGAGTCCCGAACATCTCCTGCCCTTGACCCGACATGTACGATCCTGCTCGAGGAGCCGGTAAGTTCAACAATCTTCTCGGCCAGCTCCAGGACTGTTACACTTTTCCCCATAGCCACATTGAATACCTGGCCGTCTCCATTTTCAAGAGCTGCTACATTTGCCCTGACAACATCCCTGACATGTACAAAATCCCTGCTCTGAAGTCCGTCGCCATGAATAACAAGGTCTTTTCCTGCTTTTGCCTTTTCAAGGAAAATGGGGATTACAGCTGCATATGGAGACTTTGGGTCCTGGCGAGGCCCATAGACATTAAAGTAACGTAAACAGGTAGTCCTGAGCCCATGTTCTTCGTAAAACATCTTTGCCAGGAATTCCCCGTCAAGTTTGGAGATCGCGTAAGGTGAAGCTGGCTCCGGATACATGCCTTCACTTTTAGGGAGGACAGGATTGTTCCCGTAAACTGCAGCTGAAGATGCTGTTACAAACTTTTCGACTCCTTCCCTCACGCATGCCTGCAATACATTAAGCGTTCCCAAAGTATTTATCCGAAAAGCCTCGACTGGTTTTTCACAGCTAAGCGGCACTGATACAAGGGCAGCTTCATTAAAAACGCAGTCCATACCTGAGATAGCCTTTTCGACCGAAGAAGGATCACATATATCCCCCTGAATAAATTCGACATTTTTGTGCTGAGGGATATTTTTAGAAAAACCGGTAGCGAAATTGTCAAGAATTCTTACACTATGGCCTGCTTCTGCAAAATACTCAGCTATATGGGAGCCTATGAAACCTGCTCCTCCTGTAATCAGCACTTTCATGCTTCGAGAAAAGGGAAAAGTATAAAATAAAATTTTCTATGCAGGCCTGAAAAATAGAATTAAAAAATATTAATAGAAATAGAAAAAACGGATAGTAATCAGAAGGAAGTTCCTTCAGAGGGGAAAATTTTTCATAGAAAGAAGCCTTATGGGTACAGGGGAATTAAAAAATTGGGAATCAGGGTTCCAGAACTATAAAAGCTTTTAGGACCTCATAAGTTTATTAAGGTTTTTGCTGTATAGCTATCGGGGCGGGATAACTTTCTAAACTACAATTTCGAGTTGAAACTTAGTTAGAATTTTAAGTAAAGAATTGCGTGTAACCGCACCTTGAAATTTCCTTTTTAAATTCTCCAATCTTCTGCAGCAATATCTGAATCTGGACTTTGTTGGTAAGGTAAAAAATTCAGAAAAGATATAATAAGTAGAAGAGGAGTGTATAAATAAATACAAAAAGATTTTGAAAAAGAGGATGTCGCCAGAAAGCTTACATAAGTATAAATTGTAGGAAGAGAGATTACTAAATATTTCCACAGTGATAAAAATGACCGGGAACAGACAATTTTCTCTTGATCTGCTGATTGTAGCAGCTCTTGTGGTCCTTACTGATATCTTTGTACTTGTGCCCCCACTCAGCGGAAGCTTTCTGCGCACAGTCCTCGGACTTCTTCTGGTTCTATTCCTGCCGGGATATGCACTGACCGCAGCTCTTTTGCCTGCAAAAAAGGATCTGGAAGGAATTGAAAGAGCACTTCTCTCTTTAGGGTTAAGTATCGCAATAACCCCGCTTATGGGATTTGGAATGAACTATACTTCCTGGGGGATCAGGGAAATTCCTGTACTCGCAGGACTTTCAGCTTTTACTCTTCTCAGCTGTGGGGCAGCATACTACAGAAGATCCAGGTTACCTGAAACTGAAGCTTTCAATATTACAGGTGAAACTTTTACCTCCACACTGAAAACAGAAATCCTTGAAGAGATCGGATACGGAACCAGCAAAGCCTTTGCAACCTTGCTGGTAATTTCCATACTGGCTTCCCTTGGCAGCCTTGTGTATGTCATAGGAAATCCAAGAGGAGAAGAGCCATTCACTGAATTTTACATCCTGGGTCCTGATAGGGTGGCTGAGAACTACCCGACAGAATACACACAGGGAAACAGCGGAACGGTTATTGTAGGGGTAAAGAACCATGAGCACAGAAACGTGGATTATACAATGGAAGTCAGGCTCGAAAATCACTCCCTGCCCCTTCCAGAAGACCAGAAATACATCAGCCTTGGACACAACGAATCATGGGAAGAGCCAGTCACTTTTACCCCGTCTGTTGAGGGGAATAACATGAAACTGGAGTTTCTGCTTTTTAACGAAACCGAAAAGAGTATACCTTACAGGAATACGCACCTCTGGATAAATGTCACAAAGGAGACCTGAAGATGGCGTCTTCAGACTATCCTTCTTCTGAACGTGAGGCAGGGCAGATCTCTTTGCCGGAGTTTGGGAAAATGTTCAAAATACAGACCAGTGAAAAAACCGGATATTTACAAAAGATATTTTCTGCAGGAGCTCCTGTTATTGCTATCGCCTTTGCCGAGTTGCTGATATTTACCGGAAGAATAAAAGAAGCCGCTGCCACCTATACACTGCTTCTTATCATCCTTTCACTTTCAATAATAGCCTCAAAAAAACTGGAGACACGCAAGGTTTACCAGGCATTAATACTCCTGCCAGTTCTTCGGCTGGTAAACCTTTCAATGCCTATATTCTTTGAAGCCAATATTTACTCTTTCGTATTCATGTATTTGCCCATGACAATCCCTATAACAATTGTATCTGTGTATCAGGAAATTCCAAAAGAAGGAAAAATGGATTTGCTCAGGAAAATGGGGCTTTATCTGCCTTTTTCTCTGCTCGCAGGTTTGATTTTTGCAGAGGCGGAGTATTTGATCGTACAGACAAGACCGCTTATCCCGGACCTTTCATTTTTTAACCTTCTTCAACTTACAATTATAATGATTTTTATAGTAGGCCTGATTGAAGAACTCATATTCAGGGGAATTATCCAGACAAGGCTGGAAGAGTTTTTAGGACCTGCAGGAGGAGTCCTGCTTGCAAGTCTTCTGTTTGGGGTAATGCACTCAAGTTATGGTACTTTTTACGAAATAGTATATACTTTTCTTGCAGGAGGCATTCTCGGGTATTTCTTTTACAGAACGAAAAGCCTTCCTCTCGTTGTAATGATTCACGGTTTCATAAATATATTCTTATTCGGGATAATTCCCCACCTGGGTCCGGGACTGGGTCTGGTATAAAAATAGAAGCCGGTTGAGAAAATAAAAAAAGCCGTGCTGAGCAGATTACACAAATTAAGCAAACTGGCGAAGGTTAAACCGGGGAGGGAATTTATGGGATCCGAGCTGCTCAAATTTAACAGGACTGGATTAAAACTCCTTTTCTGCTTATTCACCACATTTTTTCTCTTTTTAGGGTGTCTGGCTCCTTCTGCAAATGCTGAGGTAGTAGGCTGGGAAGCAACCCCTGAAGACCCGGGGAAAGGAGAGACAATAATAATCAGCGGACTTGCCTCACCTGAAGAAGAGGTGGAAGTTTCAATTTCTTTTGAAAAGACAGTTCCTGTTTACCTTGGAGAGTACACTTACGAATTAGAAAACATCGAGGTTCTCAATTTTAATAATCTCTTAACTATAAGGACAGAAGGGGTAGAGAGCCTTAAAGTAAAAATGAAAATGGTTCTCTCAAAAACAGAAACTGCCCGGGCGGAAGATGGGACCGCTACCGTGTCCTTTTCCGGGGTATCTCCTGGAAAGTATAAGATAAGGGTAGAAGGCGCGGCAGAAGACGGAGCCTCGGGTGTTAACCTGAAGGTTACATCAGTCCAGAAATTGAGAGCTGGAAAAGACGGAAAATTCAATTATATATACAGAACTGAGTCGGTTCCTTCAGGCAAGCTTGAGGTCAGAGTGGGAAATTCGGAAAGGGAAATCATACTTGATGCAAAAGGAAAAACTCCTGAACCTGTGAACACGGAAAATGAGGAAAAACGCAGCATTTACCTGGCTGAAAGTTCATGGGATGAAGATAATTCTGAGGCTGCAATTGCAGGAGAAGTCCCTTCAAAAGGGCTTGAAAAAGAGCAAAAAAAAGAGGGACATTATAATCAGGCCTCCAATTTCTTTTATCTGCTTGCCGGAGCCCTGGCAGGATTTGGATGCTTAAAGGTGATTAGAAGAAAAAAGTAAAAGCATTTAGAAGAAAAAAGTAAAAGCACTTTCTCCCCTGCTGTCCCTCTGCCCCGCAGATTATATAAAACACTGCTTTCTTTAAAGGAAAGCAAAATGTTTTATTAACAGGATTCAGGCAGTTTGGAGAAAGATCTATGGAAACGCGCTCAGGCCGCTTCTGGGAAATTGATTGTCTGCGGGGCTTAGCCGTAATATTGATGCTCGCATATCACTTTCTTTATGACCTGGATTTTTTTGGGCTTGCAGATATAGAATTAAGGGCCGGTACTTTTTATTATACAGGAAGAGGTGCAGCTTTTCTTTTCATCCTGATATCGGGAACTGCCCTTTCCATAAGCCGGTCAAGAACTCTCCAGAGCATGTCTTCAGGAAAGCCTGCTGAGAATTTTACCAGATACCTTGAAAGAGGGTTAAGGCTATTTTCGATGGGACTTGTAATCACAGTAATTACCTGGATTTTTTTCCCAGGGCAGTATATTCTGTTTGGGATCCTGCATTTTTTCGGGGTATCGGCGGTGCTTGCCTACCCTTTTTTGAAGTACGGAAAAGAAAACCTGTTCTTCGGTCTGCTTTTTGTTCTTGCAGGGTTCTATCTCAAAGACAGGACTTTCGGTTTTTCCGCTCTTCTCTGGCTGGGCTTAAGGCCCGAAGGTTTTGTAACCCTGGATTATTTCCCTGTATTTCCCTGGTTTGGAGTACTCCTCACAGGGATTTTCCTTGGGAACTCCCTGTATAAAAACGGGAGCAGGCAGTTTAAAGTGCCTGACGCCGACAAGTTCCTGCTTCAGAAGCCCTTTTCCTGGATCGGAAAACATTCCCTATCAATATACTTTATTCACCAGCCGGTTTTCCTCGGGATTCTGCTCCTCAGCGGGATTCTTGATCCTGGAATGCTGTGAAATTTTCCAGATAAAACCAGATCTTTTAGAACCGGTAATAAAAGATTTTAGAACTTTTCTCGGGGTTAAAAAACACAGTTTATCGTCTTTTTGATGAAAAGAGGAGTAATAGAAAAACCAGACCTGCTGGTTTTATATATTATCTGGGATACCTGATTTTAAAAATATTATCCGAAAATTAAATATTATATATATGCATTCCTGTTCACTATTAATTCATACTTAATTCATACGCTGAGAATAATACTCGCTGGCAATATCCGGCAATACATTCGCCAGTACCACAATTATTCGCATGCAATATCACAGCTATATTGCGTATCAAGAAATCATATAATAATCCCAACCCTGCACCTGCTCTTTAAACCTGTTATCCTGATTTATCCGATTATAGAGAAATATTCTGGAAAATAGGCATTTAAAGTAGCAGGAAATGCAAAACCAAAAATTGGAGAAAAGAATGTACCTGGAAATTGCAATGCTTGCCTATTTTGTAGTCTTATTCCTGACAATCCGGGATATCCGGATTTTTAAAAGGACAGGCTATATTTCTTACAGGAAAGGTGCCCTGAAAGGGCTTGCAGCTTCTTCCCTGATTCTTATAGGGGCGATTAGCATTGAAGCAAAACCGGAAATTGGTCTGCTTATTGTATTATTAGGACTTTATATCAACCGTAAAGGAGTAAGAGAGCCTGTTTTCACAAATGCCGGAACTCTTGACCGTTTTCTTGGGAAAACTGATTACAGGAGGGCTAATAGGTTAAGGAAAAATGGTCAGAAGGCAGCTCCTGATAGAAAATAAAGATAAAATGAAGATAAAATAAAGATAAAATGAAGCAGCCAGTGCCGAAGAAAGAAAGGTTAAGATGGATAAAAAGAGAAAAAATATCTGGAGAAAAGGCAGGAGCCTTCCCAAAAATATTTTTTTCACCCCAAAACTTATAAATCTCAAGTTACCTATTAGTCGACAAAATCAGTATAGTCAAATTTTTGTATTCAGTTTCCGCTAAACCATTAATAGGAGATAGAAGAAACCCATATTATGGAACTGCTTCTTTTTCCGGCTTCACATTAATCAGAATCATATGGAAAATGGTTGGAAAAACCACAAAAACTTGAATAACTGGAATAAAAAACAAAAATCCAAGAGGAGATACGATGGGAAATATAAGAGAGACAAACATCAAAAGAACTGCATTCAGCCTGATTGAAAATTACGGAGAAGTTTTTACAAAGGACTTTGAGACTAACAAAGCTCTTGTGACAAAGTATACAACCATTGAGAGCAAAATAATAAGAAACAGGGTTGCAGGCTACGTCACAAGAAAAGTTGCACGTATGAAAGTCTACTGATCGTACTGGATAGATAAAGAACTAATTTCCGGGAAACAGGCAGGGATATCTATATGTTTGAAGGAGCAATGCCTGCCCTGATCACTCCTTTTACGAAAGATGACAGGATTGACAGGGAAGGCTTACAGAGGAACATAGCGTTTGTTGAAGAGGGAGGGGTTTCAGGAATAGTGCCCTGTGGCACAACCGGAGAATCGGCAACCCTTTCTGCAGCAGAGCATGAAGAAGTAATAGACATTGCAGTTGAGTGCTCAAAAGTTCCTGTAATTGCAGGAACAGGTTCAAACAATACGGGTGAAGCACTCCAGTTCACAAAACACGCCGCAGATGCGGGTGTTGACGGTGTACTTCTTATTTCTCCTTATTATAATAAGCCAAATCCTGCAGGTCTTCTTGCCCATTTTAAGAAGATTGCAGAGGCAGTAGATATCCCCATGATCCTCTACAATGTCCCTTCCAGGACAGGGCAGGATATGCCTGTAGACGTGATTGTCGAGCTTGCAAAGGTAGAAAACATCGTGGGTATCAAGGAGGCCAGCGGGAACGCAGCAAAAGTTTCTCAGATCCTTGAGAACACTATGGATGACGACTTTGTAGTTCTCTCAGGCGAGGACGGGCTAACTCTCCCCATCATTTCAATGGGAGGCAGAGGAGTTATTTCGGTCGCTGCAAACATTGTGCCTGATAAAATGTCAGGAATGGTAAATGCAGCCCTCAAAGGAGATTACGAAACTGCAAGAAAGCTGCATTTCGAGATAGCCCCGCTGATCCGTGCCCTTTTCCTTGAGACAAACCCGATTCCTGTGAAGAAAGCTGCAGAACTTGTCGGGCTTGCAAGCGGACACCTGAGGCTTCCACTGGCTCCCATCAGCGATGCCAACCAGGCAAAGCTTGCCAACGAACTCAGAAAACTGGGGGTAATGGAATGATCAATGCAGCAGTACTCGGAGCTTGTGGCAGGATGGGCTCCTTAATTATAGAAAACATCACCTGTTCCACGGATATGCAGCTTGTAGCTGCATTTGACATAGGGAATATAGGAAAGGATGCAGGGGAATTTGCTCATGTAGGAAACCTGGGAATCCAGATTTCAGATGTCAAAGACCTGGAGACAGTCCTGAAAAAGACCCAGGCTGATGTACTTATAGATTTTACTGCAGCAGGCGCAACTATTGTAAACGCTCCGATCGCAGCAGGATGCGGTGTAAACCTTATAATAGGGACAACCGGCATTACTTCGGAACAGCGAGCAGTAATTGAGGAAGCTATCCGGAAAAACCAGGTACGTGCAGTCATATCCCCAAACTATTCCGTAGGCGTTAACGTCTTTTTCAAGATAGTCAGGGAAGCTGCAAAGTATCTTGCAGATTACGATATTGAAATCATCGAAGCTCACCACAACCAGAAGAAAGATGCCCCAAGCGGGACCGCTCTTCGCGCAGCTGATGTAATTAGCGAGGCTCTGGGCGGCAAAGAGTACGTATACGGAAGAGAAGGAATCGCTCCCCGCGGAAAAGAAATAGGCATCCACGCAGTGCGCGGCGGAGATATCACCGGAGACCACACCGTCCTCTTCGTAGGAAATTCCGAAAGGGTAGAGATTCATCATATGGCTCACTCCCGCCAGATCTTTGCCAAAGGCGCAGTCCGTGCAGCCGAATGGATCTGCGGACAGGAACCGGGAATTTATTCCATGGATGATGTGCTCGGGCTGTAAAGGCCGGATTTAAAAATAATTAATTGTAAGCAGGCTGACCTCTGAAATTATTCAGGTCAGCATTTTTTCTTAACTTTATCACTATTTTTTACACAATTTTATCAATGTTTTTTTGCACATTTTTTTACTGTTTTTCTATTCATATTTTTTTCACTGTTTTTCTATCCATATTTTATTCACTGTTTTTCTATCCGTATTTTATTCACTGTTTTTCTATCCGTATTTTTTCTATCAAAGTTTTATTCCTTTATTCATCTGAATTTTTTCGGGCGTTGGAGAGTCCTTAAAAACATGCTTAGATTTGCTGAAACAAACCTGAAATGGACCTTAGACGGTCATTTCTCCTACTAGAAGAGGTTGACCTTCCTCATAATCAGAGTATAGTTCTACGTGAACTGTGTTCCAGGGCTGAATGTTCGTACTATGTGTTTCCTTAAAACTGTTATCAAGTGTAAATTCGAATGTATAACCCTCACCTTCAAACTCTGGAACAAGGAACCTGAAAGGTTTGGCATAATAGATTTCCTCTCCTGCTGAAAGTTCGTATGTTTTATCGAGTATGGAATTATTTTTTAAGTCGCAGACTTCTACTCTGAGCTCGTGAACTCCGACATCGTGGTTTCGGACGTAGAAAAGAGGAGTAGGAGGCCCGACCAGGATATAGGGAACAACTACAAACAGCGATACAAGTATCAGTACCATAAGGGAAATCCAGAGCATTAGACTTCTTCGAAAGCTTCTCATAAAATTCAGCCTTATTGTTCAGTCTCATATCAAATTTGAATCAAAAGAAAAATCATAAATGTTATTTATATAGAAATCTTCTTCCTCCATTCAAAGAAACTTATCAATAACTGATACCCTGAGGACATCTCTGTAAACAGGGACAGGGACTATTATATTTCAACTGCCTCGCAGGTCTTTTTTTCCGGTCTCTGACCCCATTTGTCTCTGAAACCCTTATCAAGTCAACTTAAGAGGGGATTCAGATTATATTCAAAAGTATTCAAGCCCAGACTGAGCTTTTCTGCAATTTCACCTGTTGACATGTTCGGTTTTCAGAAGCTGGAGGATTTGTATTGAAGTCGCACTGGAGAGAGCCTGCACCAGTTTTCTGAAGTCTTCAGAAAGAAACATAATTTCTAAATTTCCATTCAGAATTGTCTTCTTTCCATATAGAATGCCTCATTTAATTCCAAGATTGTATATTTTGCACCTAAATATATCATATATTTATATATTATCCGATTAATAATCTTACTTTAAAATCAAGTATAGTCTTTTCCAATATATATTTTATGGCCAGATCATCAAACAATCATGTAAAATACTACAAATTTTCTACCAGAGAGAAAAAAATCTTCAAAGAAAAAGCTCAAAAAGTCAAGGAGGTAGAAAGCTATAAATAGTCAACATAGAGATGTTTACTTATGTTCCTTCCGGAAGGTGAAAAACAGTTTGAATTCTGGGTCCTGCGCCGAAACGGGCTCCCGAACATCAATATTGCAAAGCAGTTCGGGATCTCAAGGCAGGCAATCTCAAGAGCACTCCTCAGTATGGATAAGCGCATTGAAGAAACTCTACTTGAGATGGCCAGGGCAAACAGGATAGAAGTAGAAAAGCTGGACCCAAAGAAAGGAATTCTCTTCGGGAGATCCATTCCTTTCAAGACCAGCGTAATAATTTTCGTCTCGGCAAAACATGGGATGCAGGTCTGGTATGAGCACGAAGGAGAATGTGGGTCCTGCGACCGGTATAGAGAATGTATCGAACTCATCTGGGACTTTGCAGAAGAAATGCAGGTTAAACTACAGAGTGCAGAAGACCCCACAAAACTAGCTGATGAATTATTTGGAAAATTGAAAGAAATGGTGGAACAGGCCTGACTTAAGGCAGGTGAAACCAAAGGAAGGGTAAAAGATGGATGTATTCACAAAGAGTATAAGGAAACTGATGGGATGGTGTCCGAATACAAAAACACTTGAAACCAGGCATTCCATCTGCCCTGAATATCCGGAAGCGGATAACCAATCCAGGGGAAAAGATGCAGGAAATTCTCCGGTTCCACCTCCAGGCTGGTGGAACAAACGTCATAACAGGTCATTAATAGCTTCCTCCGTGATTACCTTCTTTTCCATATATTGGATCGGATTCCAGGGAGTTAGTCCCATGGATGAAGGTTTCATGTCCGGGCTAATTTTAGGAATTATTTTTAACCTGAGCCTCTGTATCTGGACCTGGAATTATCTGGATGACATAAAGAACTCAAGCAGACAAAGAAAAATTATAACTGTATCGTCAAAAGAGAGAATAATAAATTTAATAAATGTAATAATAGCATTGGTATTACTATTTCTCTTATTTTCACAATTTAACTGGGGATTCGTTTTATTTTTAATTTCTGCCTTTTGTTTGATAGCTTTATTATACTACTTTAAGTTAGATTTATCTCCACTGGTATTGCTTTTTTACTTAGGTTCACTCAACACGGTATTTTCATATATCATATCTGGCATTTGTGTAACAGCTTTTCTGTATTATCTTACGGATGTATACTGGGAGAAGAAAAATCATATGAAAATTTATATAATATTTGAAAATAGCCTCGAAAAGACATATGCTATTGGGGAAAAGGAGGGGAAACTGTGAACCTTAATACTGAATACATTAAAAAACTGATGGGATGGTGCCCGGATGCAAAACCATTCGAAACCGAATCTCGGATTAGTCCCGCTAATTTTGAAGCATATGGTCAGTCTGGAGGAGAAAAAGCCGGTGGGCCTGAGGCTCTGAGCCAATTATCCAGACTCTATTCCAGGTATGATGTCAGAATTCTTCTACCAACACTATTCTTTACTTTTTATCTCATAATTTTGTTATCTCAAAAAGGTATAAACTCAGAGGCTTTCCTTCTGGGCTTTTCACTTTCTTTACTTACCTACTCGCTTACCTGGAAAAAGCAGATGAATAAGTACGATGCCCTGACAAAAAAACCTGCTGTTGTTTCTTCCTTAAAAAAAATATTCATCTGGGTTATCTCAGTCATAATTCTAAGCTTGATTTTGTTTATGGTTTTACTGTCTCATATATCTCATATGCTCCATTTTCTTAACGCTCAGTCAATGTATTCTTTCATTGCAGGGGCTTGGATCCTGATGTGGGGAAGTTATTTTCAGCTAATTTATTGGGAACGGAAAAACCATATAAAAATTCATATAAAAAGTGAGAAGGGGTTCCAGAAAATGTATGTACTTGGAGAAAAGGGGAGAGAACTGTGAACCTGAATACTGAATACATTAAAAAGCTGATGGGATGGTGCCCTAACGCAAAAGCAAATGAAGCAAGACGGCATTTTAACATTGAGAGCTTTGATTCTAATGTTCCTGACAGAGAAAAGGGAGAAAGCGAAGATCTGAAAACCCCCGAATGGTTCCGAAAAACGCGTATCCAAACCCTTTTAATTAACACATTCTTCACATTTGCTTATTTTCTTGTAATCAATCAACTGGGAATAAATCTAACTCTGGGTGTAAATTTCATCCATTTACTTGTCGGACTTTTCATTGTCCTGTTTATAGTTATATTTGACTGGAAAAAACAAATGCGAAGATATGATGCTCTGGTGAAATGTCCGGTAGTTGACTATTCAGATAAGAAAATAATGTATTACATACTTGGATACTTATTTTTGATTTTGATATATCTTCTTTATATTAAAGGATATGAACCTTCACTACAGGCAATATTTTCATTTGCGGGTGGTTTAATTGTAGGAATGTGGCTTAGCTATTTACAGCTAATATACTGGGAAAAAAAGAACCATAAAACAATCTATTTCAACAAAAGTTACGGGACATGGAAGAAATCATACATTATTCAGGGGAAAAAATAAATGCCCGTTAAAATTTTTGTTTTTGATCAGATCAAAAAACTGATGGGATGGTGCCCGAACGCAAAAAAACTTGAAGCCGTAAATCAAAATAGCTTTTCTAATTTTGAAGCATATGACCAATCGGGAAAAGAAAAATCAAACGTTTCGAAGGCTTCAGACAAGCATTCCAGACTTGATATCCAGCTCTTCCTGTTTCCATTTTTCTTTACTCCTATTTATATAAACCTATTCCAAAAAGATATAAATACGGAAGCTTTCCTTCTTGGCCTTTCACTTTCTTTACCGATCTACTTGCTTGGCTGGAAAAAGCAGATGCATCAATACAATGCCGTGAAAGAAAAACCTGTTATTTCTCCTTCCTTTAGAAAGACATTAGCTTGTATCGTCTTATTTCTATTCTTGGGTATTACTTTGCTTCTGGTTTTCTTGCCTTATATCTCACCTTATTTTTATCTTCTTAACGATCAGACACTGAACTCTTTTGTTTTGGGAACTCTGATTTTAATATGGGGTTTCTATTTCCAGCTAATTTACTGGGAGAGGAAGAACCATATGAAAATATATATAAAAAGAGAAAATGCACAGCAAAAGCTGTATGTCCTTGAGGAAAAGGGGGGAGAACTATGATCCGGGAAGCCAGATACATAAAAAAATTGGTGGGCTGGTGTCCCTATGCAAAAACCACCGGATTGGACTCCCGGAATGGTCCCGCTAATTTTGAAGCATATGATCAGTCTGGAGGAGAAAAAGCCGGTGGGCCTGAAGTTCTCAGCCGATTCTCCAGGCTCTTTTCCAGGTATGATGTCAGAATTCTTCTACCAACACTATTCTTTACTTTTTATCTCATAATTTTGTTATCTCAAAAGGGTATAAACTCAGAGGCTTTCCTTCTGGGCCTTTCACTTTCTTTACTTACCTATTTGCTCGGCTGGAAAAAACAGATGAATAAGTACAATACCCTGGCAAAAAAACCTGCTGTTGTCTCTTCCTTTAAAAAAACATTCATCTGGGTTATCTCAGTCATAATTCTGGGCTTAATTTTGTTTATGGTTTTACTGTCTCATTTATCTCATATGCTCCATTTTCCTAACGCTCAGTCAATGTATTCTTTTATTGCGGGAGCTTGGATACTGATGTGGGGAAGTTATCTTCAGCTAATTTACTGGGAGAAGGAAAACCATATGAAAATTTATATAAAAAGTGAGAAGGGATTCCAGAAGATGTATGCACTTGGAGAAAAGGAGAGGGAACTGTGAACCTGAATATTGAATACATTAAAAAACTTATGGGCTGGTGCCCGAATGCCAGAGCATCTGAAGCCAGACGAAATGTTAGCTGTGAGAATTTTGATTCTGATGTTCCGGAAAGAGCAGGGGGAGAAAACGGAGGTCTGAAAAATACAGGATGGTTCCGGAAGTCGAGTAGCAGAATTCTCTTAGTTGATTCTTTTCTTACACTTACATATCTCCTGGTAATGATCCAATTGGGCGTAAATGTAGTGACTTTACTCGCTGGATTTTTCATTTCCTTAACTTTTTTCATTTTTGGCTGGAAGAAGCAGATGCAAAGGTACGATACTCTCGCACAAAAACTCGTTCTTGATGATTCCAACAAGAAAAACCTGTATAAAAAACTTTTTCGAATAATAACTCTGATCTTCTATGCCACACTTTTTTACTGGATTTTTGCAGGAGATTTGGAAAGAAATTTTCTCATGAAAGGAACCCTTTCTTTCTTTGCAGGCGGACTCGCCTTCATGTGGCTTGGCTATCTTCAGATACTATACTGGGAAAGGAAGAATCACAAAACGATCTATTTTGATAAAAAGTATGGAAAGTGGAAAAATTCGTATATCATTCGGGAGAGAAAATAAATGCCCGTTAAAACTTTTGTTTTTGATCAGATCCAAAAACTGATGGGCTGGTGCCCGGCTTGCAGGAAAATGACATTGCAAACGGAACAGCCCTGTAACTTTGTAAATACAGCCCAGATCTCCGGAAAAACAGGAAATATCCCGGAATTTCGAACTTCAAATGTGATTTTTCCTGCAAATACAACTCTGGTTTTTGTACTTTTTTATATATGTATCAGCCTGCTTCTGAGATATCCTGAAGACATTTCACTTTTCCTGGCAGGTCTCTTTCTGCTTTACATCTGTTATTACTTACTATATCTCAAAACTCTCGAGGCAGCAGTCCTGGTAGACAGATTCGGGGTACACCTGCACGCCTTCAGATTGAAGAAATTTGAAATCCCTTATGAAGAGATTGAAAGCGTAACTTCGTACAGGCTTGAAAAGCGTTCGAAGAAAATGTCCCTGTTCCTGGTAATTGGAGGAATTGCCCTCTGTGGATTCTTTGTTTACATCGCTGTTGCAGAGGGAGAATGGAAGCCACTTCTTCTACTGGTCTCAATAATTCCCCTCCTGTTGTTTATGGGAAGGAAACAAAAAATGCGGTTCTGGGATCTGAATACGCAGCTATATATTAAAACCAGACACAAAAAATTGTATGAATGGACTCCTTACTATTCTTTGATCACGGATGAAGCTTCAGCTGCGGAGCTTAAGTCATTTATTGAAAGGCATTTGTGAAGGCTGTTAAAATGGCTTTTATCGAATCTCTCCGAAAATTGATGGGATGGTGTCCGATGAAAAGTTCCCTGGGGAAAAGAGCACAGATAGACTGCTCCTCTGGGTTTAAATCGGAAAATAGAAGTATTCAATTAGACTCCTCTCTGGTGAATCCTCACGAAAATAGAATTCCTAAGGTGCAGGTTAGCCTTTTTGACTTCGAGGCTCTAATAACTACTATTTTTGTATCAATAATATCTTTTACAACCTCTTTGCTTGTATGGGCCTATATTCCTGAAGACTCTTTTTTGATTATATTTTCAGGCCTTGTCATGTTCCTTATGCCTCTCATATTCTTTCTTAACCGCCCCAATACTGCCGTAGTAACGTCTGGAAAAATCATTATCAAGAAACCTCTACGTAAGCCAATTGTTGTTGAAAAAGAGGACATCAGGCAAATATCGGTAACAAAGAACAGAGATCATTCCCTTCGATGGTTGATCCGATCATTTTATGTTATCTTTTTACCATTATACCTTGGAGAGGGGATAATTAAAGCTTTAAGGAACTTAGAAAGGTCATTTCCAGACTATATTGTATTCAGTCTATTTCTGGTGCGTCTTGCAGGAGTAGCAATTTTCCTTGCCCTGTTTTATAATTTTGAGCTCCTGGCACCTTATCAACAGACACTTAAAGTTACTACAAATTCAAACCTGAATCTTCAATTTTATACCGAAAAGCCGAAAGAACTTGTCGCTATTCTCAAAAATGAGGCGAAATAAAAAGAAGAAGAAAAAGAAGGTCTCCTGAAATTGTGATTTCCATAAGTCGAAAAGCATAACGAAAACAAAAAAACCTAATCATTTCAAGCTTTTAATAAGTTCCTGCCAGCGCTTTTCATCAACAAGCTTCTGGGTGTTGAGCATACGCTTGAATTCGGAGGCTCCCTTTTCTCCGATTTTCCCTTCAAGCCTGTCCTTAAGGTCCATTGCTGCCCGCAAAATCCCACCTGCTTCTTCATAAATAGCTTCTGCTTCTGACACTGTGAGTTCTTCTGTTTCGAGCAGTTCTTCATTGACTTTTGCCTTTTCTTGAAGTTTAGGAATAAGAGCCCTGATTTCGGCAATTTCATCCAGACTGAGCAGATCTATTTCTCCAAGTTCCTCAATCATATCGCGCAGCATGTACTCTTCATTATCTATCTCTACACTTTCAGGAATTTTAGTTCCTGCCCAGGCAAAGTCACTCCTGAGTCTCCAGAGGAGTTTATTGCGTTCCTGAGAACTTAGATATTCTGTTTCTTTTTCGTTTGTGTTATTCCCGTCTTTCATGATCTCTTTCCCTCAAATCAAGACTTAGTTATGGTTTATTACCCCGATCTCATATTCTTTTCGATTCTATCCCGAAAAAAGCCTCAGTCTGGATTTTGAGAATGGATAGATATTATAAATAAGTAAAAATAAAGAGTTGAGACAATAAAGAGTTGAGACAATAAAGAGTTGAGACAATAAAGAGTTGAGACAATAAAAAGTTGAGACGAAAACGCTACTTATCTGCAAATTAGATGCTTGCAAATTAGATACAGAAAAGTGCTGAGAATATTTGCTTTTTTGAAATTCAGCACTCTTTTTTCTTTTAGCTGATAAAAAATCATAGTAAATTTTCTGCAATCTCTTCGGAAATT
>WPCH01133431.1_pt1 | contig 23699 bp, 22 predicted proteins | sample 5399881 | NCBI WGS metagenome assembly WPCH01 (sample SAMN12869468, study PRJNA574797) | sludge metagenome | isolation source: wastewater treatment of pH5 | place: China:Beijing | collected 2019-05-20
TTCGGACAGGTCATGATCAGTGAGGGTCATCGGCGTGTTCTCCTTCGTGTACCCGGCTAGGTCACGTCGAAGCATCACGCCGGTGGCCCACCCAACAGGTGGACCCTCTCGCCTACCTACACCACCTCACGGGACGTCAACCGCGAGGCGCTGGTCGATCTCAGCGGCGGGGAGCCGGACCGGTTCACCTACGCCGAGAGCCTCGATGAGGTGTGCCGCTTCGCCACGTTCCTTCGCCGCAGTGGGGTGGAGCGCGGTGACGTCGTGCAGATCCAGGCCCCGAACTCCGCTGCCGTCGTCTTCGCCTGCTGGGCGGCGTGGCGGATCGGGGCGGTCGTCAACCCGGTCGTCGACATCTATCACACCCACGAGCTCCGCCACATCGTCGCCCAGGCGTCGCCCGACGTCGTGGTCACCGTGGCCGACCACCGAGGATTCGGCCACGCGGCAGCATTCGACGAGGTGCTCGCGGATCAGGGACGCACCCTGAAGGCCCGGGTGACGCTCGGTCCTGACCGGGTCGCCGGGTGGACGCCCTGGTCGGCGGCCGTCGACAACGACGGCTCCGATGCGGCCCGGGCGACGGTCGACCCCGACGCGCCGACGCTCGTGCTGTTCACCTCGGGGACCACCGCCCGACCGAAGGGTGCTGTCCACTCCCATCGCACCCTGATCGCCGAGACCATCCAGATGGCGAACGGATGGTCCATGGGGTGGATGGACCGGATGCACATGCCTCGGCCGATCGCCCACATCACCGGCGTGCTCTTCGCTCTCACCGTGCCCGTCTATCGGGGTGGGGCAGTCGTGTTGTCGCGGATGGTCTCGATGCAGCAGGCCGTCGACGAGACCGTCGACCACGGCATCACGGTCACGGCCATACCGCCTCAGGCGATCCCCCTGCTCGTGGCCTCCTATGAGCGAGCGGGCATCGCCTCGGTCCCCCTCCGGGTGCTCGCCAGCGGCGGCACCAACGTCCCCGCGGCACTGATCGAGGCGGCTGAGGCCCTCGGCGTCCGGCCGTGCCGCATCTACGGGATGACCGAGATGCCCACGGTGACCATGCCCGCGCCAGCGGACACCGAACGTCAGCGGTTGCGAACCGACGGTCGGATCGCACCCGGTTGTGAGTGCGAGGCCGTCGACCCGGACACCCGCCTTCCCCGACCGACCGGCAGCGAGGGCGAACTCCGCGTCCGAGGCCCGGAGCTCATGCTGGGGTACCTCGACCCCGGACAGACCGGCGAGCTGTTCGACGGCGAGGGCTGGTTCTACACGGGTGATCTCGGGGTGGTCGACGACGAAGGCTGCGTGACCGTCACCGGTCGCATCAAGGACATCATCAACCGGGGCGGGGAGAAGTTCTCGGCCCGCGACATCGAGGATGTCGTTCTCGCGCTCGCGGGAGTCGCGGAGATCGCCGTGGTGGCGTCCCCGGATCGCCGTTACGGCGAGGTCCCCGTGGCCTTTCTCGTCCCCGCAGCGGATCCACCGCCGTCCGAGAACGAGCTCGTGGCCGCGCTCCGGGCCGCGGAGGTCGCCAGCCAGAAGACCCCGGTGCGTTGGCACGTCATCGACGAGCTGCCCAAGAACGCGTCGGGCAAGGTGAAGAAGTTCGAGCTCGTGGCGCGCCTTGCCGCGGGCGCGGAGGATCACCACTCACCACCTACGGCCCACCGAGAGAGGAGCCAACCATGACGGCCTCTGCGCGCGACCTCCCATACCGCATCGTCGACGCCGACACCCACTACTACGAGCCCCGCGACTTCATCAGCGGGTACATCGAACCGAGGTACCGCGCTCGGTGCATCAGCGTCCGGCGGACCGACGACGACATGGACGAGATCTTCTTCGGCGCCGAGCCGATGGCGTTCCTGAGGCATCATGCCGACTTCGATCGTGCCCCCCGCCCCGGCGGGCTGAAGGAGCAGTTCCGGGCGCTCAAGGCAACAGGGCGGCTGGAGAAGGACGACGACTTCGGCGTGCCCGTGAGGGCGGCGTGGCTCGATCCGGTCGCCCGTCTGGAAGACATGGACGCGCAAGGGGTCGACGTGGCCCTGGCGTTCCCCACCCGCGGTGTCTGTTTCGAGTTCCTCATGGGTGACGACCCCAACCTCCTGTACGCCCACCTCGCGGCCTTCAACCGCTGGCTTGACGAGCAGTGGGGCTACGCCACCGACGACCGCTTGTTCGCACCGCCGTTGATGAACCTCACCGACATCGACCGAGCGACCGAGCAACTCGACGCGGCGCTCGAGCGTGGGGCACGGGCGGTGCACCTGGCCTGTGGGCCGCAAGGAGGTCGGGCCCCGGGCGATCCCGTGAATGACCCGTTCTGGGCCCGGATCGACGAGGCCGGCATCCCCGTTGCCTTCCACATCGGCCCCACGAGGCTCAACGAGATGTACGGCGCCCACTGGGGCGAGGACCCGGATCCACCGGCGCACCAGCAGTCGGCCTTCCAGTGGACGTGCACGTACGGCGACACGGCGATCATGCACACGTTGGCTTCGTTGCTCTACCACAACCTGTTCGGTCGGTTCCCGGGCGTGCAGGTGCTGAGCGTCGAGCACGGCTCGCTCTGGGTCCCCTACCTGCTCGCCGCCATGGACAAGATGAAGGGGATGGGCCGCAACGGGCCGTGGCCCGGTGGGTACGTCAGTGGCCGCCCGAGCGAGGTGTTCCGGCAGCACGTCAGCGTGGTCCCGTACCAAGAAGAGCCCATCGCCGAGCTGGTGGTCGCCCTGGGGGTTGACCGCGTGCTCATGGGCTCGGACTACCCCCACGCCGAAGGCGTGGCGGAGCCGGTTCAGTTCCTGGATGCGCTGGCCGGACTCGGTCCAGTCGACGTGGAGAAGATCATGCGCGGCAATGCCCTCGCGCTGTTGGGGCTGGACTGACGTGGACGGCACCCCGGAGGAGTTCCGCGGCAAGGTCGCCCTGATCACGGGTGCGGGGGCAGGCATCGGGCTGGCGACGGCCAAGCGGCTGGCGGCTGGCGGCGCGACCGTGGTGCTGACCGACAAGCACGCGGGACGACTCGCGGAGGGTGTGGCGGCGGTCAATGCCGGAGGCCCGAGCCGTCCGGCGCAGGGTCATGTCCTGGACATCGAGGACCGTCAGGACTTCGACTCGGTGTTCGCCTCGGTGGCCGAGCAGTGCGGGCCCATCGGCGTGTACGTCTGGAACGCGGCCCTCAACGTGCCTATGCCCCTGCTCGACTACGACGTGGACGTGTTCGATCGGATCACGACGGCGAACGTCGCCAACTGCTGGTACTCGTGCCGGGCGGTCGCGAAGCAGATGGCCGCGGCCGGTGGCGGTTCCGTCGTCCTCGTGGGGTCGATCGCCCCGGACATCGGCGCGGCCGAGCGGGAGGCCCCCTACGCCATGTCGAAGGCGGCGGGCCGCGCCCTCATGCTGGGTCTGGCCCGGGCAGGAGGACCCGACAACATCCGGTGCAACGAGGTCGTCATGGCCTACGTCGAAGGGACGAGGTTCGCGGCCAGGCGACCGGACACGGCCCGGCAGTTCGCCGCCCGCACCCCGTTGGGGCGGAACGCGGGGGTCGACGACATCGCCGAGGCGATCGCCTACCTGGCGTCGGGTCGAGCGGCCTTCGTCTCCGGGGAGGTCCTCAACGTCACCGGTGCCTACTACGGAGCCCTCTGATGCGGACAGCGGTGATCTCGGTGGCCCCGGCGCACCCGAGAGCCAGAAAGGGGCAGCGATAGTGCGAATCGGCCACACCGAGGCCACCGAAGCGTTCCGGTCGGAGTTCGTCGAGTGGCTCGACGACCATCTCCCCGACGAGGTGGTGGCCGTCGACCGCCCGACCTCGAGCGCGGGTCCGCCGGAATGGGCGCGGGCCTTCCAGCGGCAGATGTTCGACGACGGCTGGCTGGTTCCGGGCAACCCGACGGGTCTCGGTGGCCGCGGTGCGGGCCTGTTCGAGCAGATGGTCCACCTCGAGGAGCTCGGCCGTCGACACATCGTCCGAACGTTCAACCCCCAGGGTCTGGGGATCATCGCCGCCTCGATCATCTCCTTCGGAAACCAGGACCAGATCGAGCGCTATGCCATCCCGATCATGCGCGCCGAGAAGACCGCGGCGCTCGGCATGAGCGAACCGGGGGCGGGCAGTGACCTGGCCGGCCTGCGCACGCGGGCCGAGGTCGACGGCGACGAGTTCGTGGTCAACGGCCAGAAGGTGTGGACCTCGGGTGCCCATGACGCCGATGTCCTGCTCACCTTCGTGCGCACCGACCCCCAGGCGATCAAGCACAAGGGCATCTCGGCCCTGCTCATCGACACGTCGAGCTCGGGGCTCACACGGCGCCCCTTCGCCGACGTGACCGGAAGGGACCACACCGATTTCAACGAGGTCTTCTTCGATGACGTACGGGTGCCCCGGGCGAACCTGGTCGGCGGCCTCAACGACGGTTGGGCCGTCTGCAACGGTGCCCTGGGTCACGAGCGGGCGATGCTCTGGGTCATGTGGTCCCAGGGCCTCGACGAGCAGATCGCCGATCTCATCGAGGACCTGGGCTCGACCGGCGCCACCGATGAGATGGACATGGACCGGCTGGGCCGCTTGATCTGCGACGCCGAAGCACTCCGGCTGCTCGGGCACCAGTGTCTCGCCAAGCTCGAGCGCGGCGTCGATCCCGCGGAGCAGTCGCTCCTCAAGTTGATGGGGTCCGAGGCCCAGCGAGAAGCCGCCCTCCTGGCGGTGGAGGTGTTCGGGGCGCGCGGCCTCGATCAGCGTCGACCGGAGCGCCCACCGCAGCCGTTCGGGGTCGACCGGTCGAGCGAGACCTGGTTCCACCGCTATCTCTTCAGCTTCGCTGGGACGATCTCGGGAGGCACCAGCGAGATCCAGCGCAACATCATCGCCGAACGGGTGCTGGGCCTCCCGCGGGGAGCGCGACCGTGAACTTCGAGCTGACCGACGAGCAGCACGACCTTCGCCGGGCGATCCGGTCCGTGCTCGCCGAAGAGTGCCCGCCGACGCTGGCCCGGGCGGCGAACGAGGGCGACGTTCGGGCTGACGACCTCTGGCGGACGATGGTGGAGCTCGATTGGCCCGCCCTTTCGCTACCCGTGGAGCTCGGTGGTCTCGGGATGACCTGGGTGGACCAGGCGGTCCTCCTCGATGAGCTGGGTCGCGCTCTGGCACCGGTGCCCTATTGGGCGACGGTGACCCAGTTCGTTCCCGCGGTGCTCGAGCTCGGCACTGTGGTCCAGCAGGAGCGCTTCGTGGTCCCGACGGCCGCGGGCTCGTCGACGGGGGCACTGGCCATCGACGAGGGAGCCGGCACCTGGTCGCTCGACGGCGTGAGGGCCGAGGCTGTTGCCCAGGGTGAGGAGCTGGTGTTGTCGGGGACCAAACGTTGGGTGGCCGACGGTGCTTCGGCCACCGAGATCGCTGTGGCCGTGCGTCTCGAAGGTCAGCTCCGTGTCGTGGTCGTCCCGGGCGCGTCCGTGTCGGTGACGCCGCTGCCTCCTCTCGACGGCACCACCCGGCACGCCGACATCGGCCTGGACGGCGTCCGTCTCGCCCGGGACCGCCTGTTGGGCGAGGGAGACGCCGGCAGAGGCCTCTCCCGGGCCATCGAAGCCGCGACTCTGGGGGTCGCCGTATCGATGTGCGGCACCTGTGCCCGGATACTCGAGATGACGAGGGACTACGCCCTGGCCCGTGAACAGTTCGGTGTCCCGATCGGGTCGTTCCAAGCCGTGAAGCACAAGTTGGCCGACCTCCACCTCGATGTCCAGCGGGCCACGGCGCTGGGATACTTCGCGGCGCTCTGCGTCGCCGAGGACGACCCGCGCCGAACCGTCGCCATCTCCATGGCCAAGGCGGCGGCCGGCGACGCCCAGCGCCGAGCGTTCCAGGACGGGCTCCAGCTGCACGGGGGGATCGGGTACACCTGGGAGCAGGACCTGCACCTGTTCCTCCGCCGCGCGAAGGTCGGCGATCTCCAGTTCGGCGGGGCGTCCCAGCACCGCCGCGCCGTCGCCCGGGCCGCGATGGCCGGCCCGGTGGGAGCCCACAAGTGACCGAGACAAAGGAGAGCACGTGAAGGATGCACTGCAGTACGAGGGACGGAGGGTGCTCGTCACCGGAGCGGCGTCCGGGATGGGCGCGGCCACTGCCCGGATCCTGGTGGGCCTCGGTGCCGAGGTCCACGGCCTGGACATCCGCCCGGGGGCGAAGGCACTCGCGGCGTTCCACCTCTGTGACCTGGGTGACCCCGGAGCCGTCGACCGGGCCGTGACCGCGGTCGGTGGCCCGGTGGACTCCCTCTTCAACTGTGCAGGGCTGCCGACCACCGCCCCCGATCTCGCCGTCATAGCCGTGAACTTCTGCGGCCATCGTCACCTGACCGAGGCACTGGTGGCGGACATGGTCGCCGGCGCCAGTGTGGCCTTCATCTCCTCGGTTGCCGGGATGGGCTGGATGGCACACGCCGCCGAGGTGCTCGAGTTGGTGACCACTCCGGACTTCGACACGGCGCAGGCCTGGTGCGTCGCCCACCCCGATTTGACCGACACCAAGGGCTACAGCTTCTCGAAGGAGGCGATCAACGCCTACGTGGCCCTCCGGGGCTTCCAGCTGGCGCCCGCCGGGATCCGGGTGAACAGCCTGAACCCCGGCCCGACCGATACACCGATGATGCCGTCGTTCATCGAGAGCCAAGGCGAGGAGTACTTCGAGCGCTTCCCCAAACCACTCGGACGAAACGCCACGGCCGACGAGCAGGCGTGGGCGCTGGTGATGCTGAACAGCCCCCGCTCGAGCTACATCACCGCCACCAGCATCTTCGCCGATGGCGGCTTCACCGGTGGTCTGTTCACCGGGGGGATCGACCCCGCGGTGCTGGTCCCCGGCGACTGATCACGGGAGGGTCGCCCGGGGTCAGAGGACCGCGCCGCGCTCCTTGAGTTCGGCGATCCGTTCCCACGCGATGCCGGCGTCGAGGAGGACCGCCTCGGTGTGCTCCCCGTGCCGGGGCGCCCGCTCGATCTCGATGGCCTCCTCGTCGAACTGGATCGGGCTGGCCACGAGCTGGACCTCTTGTCCGTTGGCTGCCACCATGCCGGGCAAGTAGCCGTTGGCGACGACCTGTGGGTCTTCGTACAGCTCCGGGAGGGTCTGCACCGGGGTCCAGACCCCGGTGAAGTCGGCCAGGACCGCCTGCCAGTGGGCCAGCGGAGCCGACGCGAAGATCTCGTCGAGTTGGGCCACGCACTCGGCCCGGTTCTCCGTACGGGCCGCGGCATCTTCGAAGCGGGGGTCCCGGGCGAGCTCCGGTCGGCCCAGGCGGGTCACCCAGTCCTCCCAGAACCTGTCGGATTGGAGCAGGATGAAGGTGATGAACCGGTCATCGGCCGTCCGGTAGGTGCCGACACCCGGATTGGGGGTGTCGGGTCGATCCCGGACTGGTAGCCGGTCGAGGCCAAAGAGCTTCGAGGCCACCACGAGCGGGGAGATGTTCCACATGGCGGTGGCGAGCAACGAGACGTCGACGACACTCGGTTCACCTGTCCGCTCCCGCTGGGCGAGAGCGGCGGCCACGCCGCCGGCGAGGGCCAGGCCGCCCATGACGTCGCCGAACGCCGGCGAGCCCTGACCGGCGGGATAGCCGTCCTCGGAGGGTGGGAATACCGCGGCCAAGCCGCCACGGGCCCAATATGACGCTCCATCGTACCCGCCCTTCTCCGCGTCGGGCCCCTTCGGTCCCTGGCCCGAGCCCCGGGCCACGATGACCCCTGGATTCACGGCGCGCAGATCATCGACGTCGATGCCGAGGCGTCGGCGGACCGCGGGGAGGTAGTTGGTGAGCACCACGTCGGCGGTCGCGACCAGTTGGAGGAACGTCGCCTGGCCGTCGGGATGGGCGAGGTCGATGCCGACCGACTTCTTGCCCCGGTTGGGCTGCTCGACCATGAAGTTCACCCCGTCGGAACCGCCGGGAACCAGGCCCGACGTCGTGAGGCCGCGTTGGGGGTCGCCGGTCAGCGGGTGCTCGACCTTGATCACCTCGGCGCCCCAGTCCGCCAACACGGAGCCGGCCGCGGGTACGAACATCCAGGTGGCCACTTCGATCACCCGGGTTCCCTCAAGTGGTCCTGTCATCGTCTCGTGCGCCTCCTGAGGGGGGTGGTGGGCGTGATCGTCGGCGTGGCCCGGATCACGTGGTGGGGGCTGCCGGCCAGCCCACGGTCTTGGTCTCGGTGAAGATCTCGAGCCCCTCGATCCCGCACTGGCGCCCGATCCCCGAGCCCTTGTAACCGCCGAACGGGGCATCGGGCCCATACCAGATGGCGCCGTTCAGTCCCAGGGTCCCGGTCCGGATCTTCCGGGCGACGTCCTTGGCCCGCTCCACGTCGCCCGAGGTGATGGTGCCCGACAGGCCGTAGGACGAGTCGTTGGCGATCCGCACCGCGTCGTCGTCGTCCTCGTAGCCGATGATGCAGAGCACCGGGCCGAAGATCTCCTCTCGGGCGATGGTCATGGTGTTGTCGACGTCGGCGAACAGGGTGGGTTCGACGTAGTAGCCCCGGGGAAGGTGGTCGGGGCGGCCACCTCCCACGACCACGCGCGCCCCCTCGGCCCGACCCTGGTCGATGTAGCCGAGGACGCGGTCACGCTGCCGGGCCGATATCTGGGGGCCCTGGAGGACCGACGGATCCGTCGGGTCCCCATAGGCCCAGTTCTCGAAGCTCGCTCGCGCCAGTTCGACGGCGTCCTCGTAGCGGGACCGGGGGACCAGGAGCCGAGTGGAGATCGCGCAGCCCTGGCCGCCGTGCATGCAGCACCCCGCGGCGCCCGCCAGCGTGGCCTCGAGGTCAGCGTCGTCGAGCACGATGTTGGCGGACTTGCCTCCGAGCTCGAGGAACACCGGCTTCACCGTCGCCGCGGCCGCGGCCATGATGCGTCGCCCGGTGGCCGTCGAACCGGTGAAGGCGACCATGTCGACTGCAGGGGAGGTCGACAGGACCTCGCCCACCTCGTGATCCTGCGCAGTGACGATGTTCACCACGCCGGGTGGGATGTCGGTGTGCTCGGCGACGAGTCGGCCCAGCCGGGCTGCGGTGTGGGGTGTGTCGGGCGCGGGCTTCACCACGCAGGTGTTCCCCATGGCGAGGACCGGGCCGAGCTTGTTCAGCAGGATCTCCATGGGGAAGTTCCACGGCACGATCACGGCCACGACGCCGATCGGCTCCTTCCAGACCTCCCGCTCGGCGTCGCCGGTCCCGAAGGCGTTCTTGACGGGGAGGGCGCGCCGCCACGGGAACGCATCGATCATCTCCGCCGGCCAGGTGAGTGCCTCGCGCAGGGGTGCATCCAGCTGCGGGCCATAGGTCAGCAGCAGTGGGGCGCCGGCTTCGGCGACCAGCTCTGCTCTCAGCTCCTCCTGTTCGGCCTCGATGGCGGCCTGCAGCTGGAGCAGGCCGCTCTTCCTGGCCTCGTGGTCGCGGGCCCACCCGGTGGTGTCGAAGGCCTCTCGAGCCGCCCCGACGGCCCGGGCCATGTCGGCCCGCGTCCCGTCAGCCACGGGACCGATCACCTCCTCGGTCGCCGGGTTGACGTTGTCGAAGGAGGCCCCGCCCTCGGCGTCAACCAGCTGTCCTCCGATCAGCATCCTCGTCTCGTTCACGCGTTTGCTCCTGACCTCGTCGCGATCTTCGCGGTCCTCACCAGACCAGCTCCAGGTTCTCGACCTGGCGCAGGTTGGGCGTGTACTCGAGGGTGATGTCGTCGGCGATCCGGTAGTCGGGTACGCGCCGGTGCCACTCCTCCAGCACCACCCGCAGTTCCATCCGGGCCAAGTGGGACCCGAGGCAACGGTGGACGCCCCCGCCGAACGCCAGGTGCTTGTTCACCTCTCGGTCGAAGTCCACCCGCTCGGGCTCGTCCCACTCGGCGGCATCGACGTTCGCCGAGCCGAGGATGACCGAGACGGTCGACCCTTTCGGGACGGGGCAGCCCCGGAGCTCGGTGTCCGCCGTCGCGATGCGGATCACACCGGGTACCGGGGTCTCCCACCGCAGGAGCTCCTCGATCGCCCGCGGGATGACGTCGGGCTCCTCGGCCAGTCGTCGACGTTGGCTCGGGCTGGCGGCCAGGTAGGCGAGCATGCAGTCGAGCGACGCGGTCACGGTGTCGAGACCGGCGAGGAAGAAGAGGTAGCCGATGTCGGCGACCTCCTCGGGGGTCAGCCGCTCACCGTCCACCTCGGCGTCCAGGAACCCCGAGATGAAGTCGTCGCGGCGCTCCGCCTGCCGCTCGGCGATGACCTCGTCGAGTACGGCGTAGATCGCCTGCCCGGTCTCGGCCACGGCTTCGGCTCGCTCCTCGGCGGTGTCGGCGTCGGGTCGGATGATGCCGTCCTTGAGGGCGATGAACTCGTCGCGACGGGAAACGGGGAGGCCGAGGAGGCCGAGGAAGACCGTGGTGGGCAGGGGTTCGGCGATGTCCCGGTGGAAGTTGGCCCGGCCCTCGTCGACCACGGCGTCGATCATCTCGTTGACGAGGGCACGGGTCGTGGCCTCCAGCGCCGCCACCCGCTTCGGTGCGAACAGGGGGTCGAGGAGGCGACGGAACGTCCGGTGTCGCGGCGGGTCGATCTGGAGCGGGATGAGCGGACGGACCTGGCCGATGGCAATGGCGTCGTCGTTCGACGAGAAGAGGGCCGGATCGTGGAGCACCGCCATGATGTCGTCGTGGCGGAAGACCAACGTGGTCTCCATGAGGTTCCGCTCCATGGTGACCACGGGAGCGTCCTCGCGCATCGCCCGATAGAAGACCTGGGGGTGGGCTGCGGGATCGACATCGGTTCCGGCGGCGTCGATCGGATTCTCGGTCATGGGTTCTCCTCGCGGGTGTCAGTGGGACTCTGGGGATCGGTGGGGTCTGGTTCGTCGAGGACCAGGTGGATGGCGGACTCGGGGCAGTTCGCCGCGGCGATGCGGGCTCGCCTTTCCATGCCCTCGGGGACCGGTCGGTCACCCCCCACGCTGTAGCCGTCGTCGTCCGCGTCGAAGAGGTCGGGAGCGAGCATGTAGCAGCGCCCGTGTCCGGTGCACCGGGCGGGGTCGACCCTCGCGATCATCGTTGGTCAGTGCCGCCGGTGAGATGGGCAGAGAACCGCGCGAGGAGCAGGGTCATAGCGCCTCGGGTCCGGCGCTCGTCGAATCCAGGGAAGTTGGCGACGAGGTACGGGGCCCATTCGAGGAGGGCGAGCAGGGCGAGCGCGAGCACGGGGCGCTGTCGGCCGTCCGCACCCGTCACTCGTCCGATGTGCCCGAGGGCTTCGGAGGCGATCCGTTGGCTGATCTCTTCGGCTCGCGCCGTCTCGAACCAGACGCTGAACAACGCGCCGTCGGCCAGGAACGAGGTGATCCATCGCTCGGCCCACGGCGCGACCGACTCCGTCTCGAGGGCGGCAGGCAGATCCTCCAGTTGGGTGAGCATCCGCTCGGCTGCCCGCTCGGCCACGAGGGCGAACAAGTCGCCTTTGTCGTCGAAGTAGCGGTAGAAGGTGCCGTGGGCGACCCCGGCCTGGGCCACGAGGTCGTCGACTCTCGTGTTCTGCCAGCCGAGGGCGGGAAACACCACCGCCGCGGCATCGATGAGCTGTTGCCGGGCGCCCGGCTGGGGTCGGCTCGTCCGGTCCACGGATCGGCGTGGGGTGGGGAACTTCGCGGTGATCGGCGGGGTGCCGCCGAGGTCGGTGAGGCCGAACCACAGCACGTCGGTGAGCTGGTCGACAGTGCCCTCGTCGTCGACCTCGACGAGGGCACTGTCGAGGAAGGAGAGTGTGCTGGTCAGCATGGTCATGACCAGTGCCCCGAGCACCTCAGCGTCGGCGGCGTGCGGGGGGCGTGGTCGCACGGCCCGGGTGAGGGCCAAGCCGTGGCCGAGGGTCAGCTCACTGGCAGCCGCCATCATCTTGGGATCGCCCCGCAGGGCCGGCCGGAACGCGGCAAAGATCGGTGCCTGTCGTCGGTGGAGGGCGACCAGGTCCGCGACCCACGGCCGGAGTCGGTCGCGTGCCGCGGTCGTGGGCTCGATGTCCGGTACCGAGGCAGTGAGTGCGGTGAGAGAGGCGCCCAGGCGTCCCGCGAGGCGCTCGAACAAGGCCTCCTTCGACGGGAAGTACTGATAGAAGGTCGGTCGCGAGCAATTGGCTCGCTGGGTGATCTGCTCGACCTGGGTGTCGGCGAAGCCGAACTCACCGAACGCCTCGATCGCGGCCGCCAGGATGCGCTCCTGGGTCATCCGCCCGCGACGGCCGACCTCCGGGTTCTGACCGAAGCCGGACCGTCGTTGGACGGTCTCGTTGCCGCCTCCGAGCACGGACATCGGATCAGGCCACGCCGAGCAGGCCGCGAAGGTTGCCCCCCATGATCCGGGCGACGTCATCCCGGCCCATCTCGTCCGGCAACTCGTCGATGTAGCTCACAGGGTCGGCCAGGCCTTCCGGATGCGGGTAGTCGGACCCGAAGAGCAGGCGGTCGGCCCCCATGAGGTCGACGAGGCCCGACAGGTCGTCCTCCCAGAAGGGGTTGACGTACACGCAGCGGCGGAACGTGTCCACGGGGTCCTCAGCGAAAGACTGAGGCATCTTCTTGAACATCATGGCGAACTCGTCCAGCAGAGGTCGGACCCATGAGCCCCCGTTCTCGATGGTGGCGATGCGCACACCGGGGAAGCGGCTCAGCGCGCCGTGGCACACGAGGGCCGCCATCATGTCGTGGATCGGCCGGTTCATCATCAGCATGTTGCGGAACGGGTTGAAGATGAAGGGCAGGTACTCGCCCGAACCCTCCCACGGGGTGACGTGGTCGGCGTACCCCGAGTCCGAGGAGTGCATGCCGACGAGGACCCCGGACTCCTCGACGCGGGCCCAGAAGGGGTCGAACTCATCCGAGCCCGGCGACCGTGGGCCGCGGGGGCCCCAGGCCGGTGCCGGACGGATGAGCACGCACCGAGCGCCGCGCTCCAGGCACCACTCCAGTTCTTCGACGGCTCGCTCGACGATCGGCAGGGCGATGACTGGCGTGGCGAAGATCCGGTCCTCGTGGTTGAAGGTCCACTCGTCGAGGATCCACTCGTTGAGCGCGTGGGTGGCGGCATGGCAGAGGTCCGGGTCGTCACGCATGCGCTCCTCGAGGAGGCTGGCCAGGGTCGGGAACATCAGGGATCCGTCGAGCCCGAGGCGGTCGAGCTCGGGCAGCCGATCGGTCGCGGTGCGGGCCCAGTCAGGGCAGCGCATCGGCTCGCCGAAGATCTCGCGGAGCGCGAGCCCTTCGGGGTTTCCGTTGCGGAAGAACGATTCCTGGGCGCCCGGCCGGGCGACGACCTCGAAGGTCGGATTGGGGATGTAGTCGCTGATCAGGCCCCGGATGGCGATCTTGGTCCGACCCTCGACCTCGACGTACCGGATGGCGTTGCGGTGGGCCTTGGGCAGGTGCCGGGTGAAGGCGTCCTCGGTTTCGTACAGATGGTTGTCGGAGTCGAACACGGGGAAGTCAACGGTGTGGGTCATGTCGTAGGACCTTTCGCGGTTGATGCCCTGAAATCTAACATGGACGTCAGCGCGATGGTGGGTTCAAGGCTTCGAACGGTCCGCTGATGATCGGTGGGCCATGCTCCAGATGGGGGCCCCACGGTGGCGGGTTGGCAGCGACGGTGAGAGCCACTATTCTGACAGTCACGTCAGTCGCGACCTGGGGGAAACCATGGAACTGGACGACCTGATCCTCGTGAGCGTCGATGATCACGTCGTGGAGCCCCCCGATCTCTTCGAGGGTCGGCTTCCGGCCCACCTGGAGGACAGGGCGCCTCGTCTCGTGAAGCTCCCGAGCGGTGCCGATGCCTGGATGTTCGAAGGGCGGCCGCTGCCCAATGTGGGCCTCAACGCCGTCGCCGGCCGGGTACCGGAGGAGTACGGCCTCGATCCATTGGCCTTCACCCAGATGCGGCCCGGGTGCTACGACATTCACGAGCGGATCCGCGACATGAACGTCAACGGTGTACTCGGCTCGCTCAACTTCCCGAGCCTCGCCGGCTTCGCCGGTGGCCTCTTCCTCGGTTGTACCGACAAGGAGGTCGCGCTCGGCCTCCTCGAGGCGTACAACGACTGGCACGTCGACGAATGGTGCGGCACCTATCCGGGGCGGATGATCCCGCTGGGTGTCGTCCCCGTGTGGGACCCGGATCTGATGGCGGCGGAGACCCGGCGCCTGGCGGCAAAGGGCTGCCACGCCGTCACCTTCACCGAGTCACCGGAGAAGATCGGCCTCCCCAGCTTCCACACGGACCACTGGGATCCGTTCTGGGCGACCTGTGACGAGCTCGGCACCGTGGTCTGCATCCACATCGGCTCTTCGTCGAGCACGGTCGTGACGTCGTCGGACGCACCGATCGACACGTTGATCACCGTTCAGCCGGTGGCGCTGCTCAACTGTGCCGCGGACCTGCTCTGGTCCCCGATCTTCCGGAAGTTCGGCAACCTCAAGATCGCGTTGTCCGAAGGCGGGATCGGCTGGATCCCGTACTTCCTCGAGCGTGCCGACTACGTGTACCAGCGCCATCGGGCGTGGACGAACCAGGACTTCGGGGACCGTCTGCCCAGCCAGGTCTTCAACGAGCACGTCGTGACGTGCTTCATCGACGACGCGGTCGGGATGGAGGTCCGGCACCACCTGAACATGGACCAGGTGTGCTGGGAGTGCGACTACCCCCACTCCGACTCGACCTGGCCGAATGCGCCCGAGATGGCGATGAAGTTCCTCGGTGGGCTCCCCGACGAGGACATCGACCGGATCACCCATCGCAACGCCATGCAGGTGTTCTCCTACGATCCGTTCGCCCACCTGGCCCGTGACGAGTGCACCGTGGGTGCGCTGCGGTCGCGGGCCACCGACGTCGACACGACACCGGTGAGCCATGGCACAGGTAAGTTCCAGGAGGAGGGACTGGTGACCGCGGTCACGCTTGCCGAGCGCATCGCCGCCCAGGCCAGACCAGAGGTCGACCCCTGATGGACGACCGAGGCGGGCCCGCTCGGGTCATCGACGCCGACAACCACTACTACGAGCCCCGTGACTGCTTCACCCGGTTCATGGCGTCGAGCCACATGGAGGATGCGATCCGCGTCCAGTCCACCGCCGCGGGCGATCAGGTGGTGGTCGGCGATCGGCCATTCACCTTCCTGCCCGATCCCTTCGGCGAGGTCCGGGCCCGGCCAGGGGCGCTCAGAGAGAAGCTGCGCAACCTCAAGGCGGGGATGGATCCCGACAGCGATCCGGTGATGGAGCCCGTGCAACCCGCCTACGTGGATCGCGAGGCCCGGTTGTCCCTGATGGACGAGCAGGGCATAGACGCCGCGCTGCTCTTCCCGACGCTCGGGGTCTGCGTCGAGCACTTCATGGCCGACGACCCTCGCCGAACCTCCAGGAACCTCGCCGCGTTCAACCGATGGTTGCTCGAGGACTGGGGGTTCGGAGGTGACGGGCGGATCTACGGCGTGCCGTTGGTGTCACTGCTCGACGTCGATGCCGCCGTGGCCGAGTTGGCGTGGCTCATCGACGAGGGCGCCCGTTGCATCCACCTGCGACCCGGCCCCCAAGCGGGCAGGTGTCCGGCGGACCCGGTGTTCGACCCCTTCTGGGCCCGGGCCGACGAAGCGGGGCTGACCGTGGCGTTCCACATCGCCGAGTCCGGCTTCAACGAGCGCTACTCCACGGCATGGGGCGAGGTCGCCAACCCCCCGGCCCACCAGCAGTCGGCGTTCCAGTGGACGTCGTTCTACGGCGACCTGCCGATCATGCAGACCCTCGCCGGCCTGGTCTTCTACAACTTCTTCGGACGCTTCCCCCGCATTCGGGTCCTCTCCGTGGAGAACGGCTCGCTTTGGGTCCCGTACCTGCTGGCCGCCATGGACAAGATGAAGGGCATGGGTCGAAACGGCCCGTGGCCGGGAGGGTACGTAGCCGGCCGCCCCAGCGAGATCGTGCGGGAGAAGGTCTTCGTCTCCCCGTACCACGAAGAGGACATCGGCACGTTGGCGGAGGCGATCGGGGTTGGGCAGGTGGTGTTCGGCTCGGACTTTCCCCATCCGGAGGGCCTCGCCCGCCCCACGGAGTTCCGCGAGCTGCTCACCGGGATGAGCGCGGCCGACCAGGATCTCGTGATGGGCGGAAACGCCGAGCGCCTGGTCGCCGCCCGCCAATGAGGTCGACGCCCGCTCCGTAGCGACGGGGTACGTCTTTCGCCCCACGGTTCAGGTCAAGCGGGTCGGATCCGGCTCGTGGGTGAGCTCTGTTGCCGTTTGCGACAGAGTACGAGGACTGTTGTATGTTTGCTGCAGCCCGAGTAGCCGGCGGCAAAGTGGCGACGGCCGGTTGGCGGGAGCTGTGCGTCAGGTCCGGCGACACAGGAACCATCGACATGTTCGGCAACGACAAGAAGTAGGAGAGCCCCGATGCCCCTCAACCTCGACGCCGTCGGGACCGTCAGCGAGCCGATGGAGTCCTCCTGGGACTCCAAGGACGCCATCCTCTACGCCCTCGGCGTGGGGGCGGGGACCGATGAGCTGGCCTTCGTCACCGAGAACTCCATCGACGTGGACCAGAAGGTCCTGCCGACCATGCCCGTGGTGCTCGCGGCCATCGGCGGCGGCCTGACCAGCCTCGGCGACTTCAACTGGGCGATGCTGGTGCACGGCGAGCAGGGTGTTCGGCTGCACCAGCCCCTTCCGGTGAGCGGCACGGTCTCCAGCCAGACCGAGATCACCGGCATCTACGACAAGGGCAAGGGCGCCCTCGTGGTGATGGAGACCCGCTCGACCGACGTCGCCACCGGCGAGCCGCTGTTCGACACCATGATGTCGGCCTTCATCCGGGGCGAGGGTGGCTTCGGCGGTGACCGTGGCCCCTCCGGGCCCCAGAACGTCCCGCCGGACCGGGCGCCCGACCACTCGGTGACCTACCAGACCCGGCCCGACCAGGCCCTGCTGTACCGGCTCTCCGGTGACCGCAACCCGCTGCACTCCGACCCGCAGTTCGCGGCCCTGGCCGGCTTCGACCGACCGATCCTGCACGGTCTGTGCACCTTCGGGTTCACGGGTCGTGCTCTGCTGCACACCCTCTGTGACAGCGACCCGGCCCGTTTCACGGCCATGGACGGGCGCTTCTCATCACCGGTATTTCCCGGCGAGTCGCTCACCGTGAACATGTGGGTCGACGGCGGCGAGGCCGTCTTCCAGACCACGGGCGACGACGGTCGCGTGGTCCTCGACGCGGGGAAGTGCCAGTTCCGTACCTGACCCGCCGCTCCGGTCAGGAACGGGCTTCAGGTCGTCGGTCCCGGGGCGAGGAGTGGTAGCAGTCGCGAGACCAGGTCGTCGTCCTTGAGGACGGCGAGGGCCGGAAGGGCGGCGTGGGTCCGACCCACGGCGATTCCTACGATGAGCGCGACCGCCAACTCGGCTTCGACGCGCAGGTCGCCATCGGCTCCCGCGTCGCGCAGCGCCGCGGTGAGCGGGGCGATGACCCGGAGGTCGAGGACCCGACGCAGTTGCGCGGTCACCTCGGGAGACAGATCGGATGCCGTGAGCGCCGTAGCCACCGGAGATCGCCCTCGTTGGCTCCACCGAGCGAGCAGGAGCCGCAGGCAGGTGTCGAGATCCTGATCGGCGAGCGCGACCGTACCGGCCCGTTCGGGGTCCTCGAGCACGGCGAGGTACAGGCCCTCCTTCGTTCCGAAGTAGCGGGCGATGAGGGCCGGGTCTGCGCCGGCGCGTGCCCCGATCTCTCTGGTCGTCGCGCCTTCGAAGCCCTTCTCGTCGAACAATGATCCAGCGGCCTCGACGAGGGCCCGTCGCGTCGCGTCGGCGTCGCGTCGCCGAGGGGATCGAGCGGAGACTTCGAGGGACGGTCGAGCGCTCACCGGTCGTCTTCCCCGTCGAAGGTCGAAGGCCCGGTGCCCGCCCCGGCCGCCGCCTCCTCCATGAGGAGTTCGAGCTCCTCCACCGCCGCGCCGGCCGGGGTGGAAGCGGCGGAAGGCGGCACGACCGCCAAGCTGACGATCAGTCCGCCGACACACGCGAGTGCCCCGACGAGGAACGCCGTGGTGAACGCATCCTCACTTGGGAATCGCTCACCGTGGGGTGTGTGGGAGGCCAGGATCATGGCGGCGAGGGCACTCCCCAGCGCCCCGCCGACCGTCCGCAGGACCTGGTTGAGGCTCATCGCGCTGCCTGTCCGGTGTTCAGGGACCGACGCCACGATGAGGGCCGGCATGGCGGCGAAGGTGGTCCCCACCCCGACGCCGAGCAGGACCGTCAGCAGCGCGAGCTGGGTCAGGTGATCATGGTTCCCCGCGGTGTAGGCCAGCGAGAGTCCGACGACGAGGCAGCCAACAGCAAGAACCGTCCTCATCCCGAACCGGCTTGCCATGGCGCGAGCGATCCGCTGGGACACAACACTTCCGACCGACAGGGGGAGGAGCACCAGTCCGGTCACCACCAACGAGGTCGAGAACCCGTAGCCCTGCGACGTCGGCGTCTGAGCGAGCCGATTCACGAGCGCCAAGCCCATGAACATACCCATGCCCACGAGCACCGCCGTGAGGTTCGCACCGAGGACGGGGCGCCGGGCCGACAGGCGGAGATCGACGAGCGCATGGGGTGTCCGCCATTCGACGACACCCCAGCACGCCAACGTGAGGAAAGCGAGCGACAGCAGGCCGAGGATCGGCGGCTCACTCCACCCCCAACCCGCACCCTTCGTGATGGCCAACAGCAGGCTTCCCAAGCCGACACCCAAGAGGACGGCACCCGCCCAGTCGAGCTCCACCGGTTCGTGCTCGGCGGCGGATCGGGGTAGGTGCCGTCGTAGCAATGCGATCGCCATCAGCCCGAAGGCGGCGGCGACCAGGAAGGCGGTGTGGTAGTCGGCGTACTCGGCGATGAGCCCGGTCACCGGGAAACCCAATCCAGCGCCGACGGCAACCGTGATGGAGAGCGCGGCTATCGCCCGCCGCTGCTGTTCGCCCTCGAGGAGCTCACGAGCCAGGGCGATGGCGAGCGGAACCGTGGCGTAGCCGATGCCCTGGATCGCACGACCGGCCAGGAGCTGGGGGAAGCGTTGGGCCGTTCCGGCGACGAGTGAGCCAGCGACGACCGACCCCAGGGTGAAATGCAACAGGCGCGCCCGCCGAGCTCCGTCACCCAGCCGGCCGATGACCGGCGTCACGACCGCACCCACCAGCATCGTGATGGTGAGCAACCACTGTGCGGTCTCGAGCGACACCCCTTGGCTGTCTGCGATGGTCGGGATCAACGGCGTCCCCAGCGTGGAGGTCACCGAAACCGTCAGCGCGCCGATCACCAGGGCCACGGTGATGTTGCGTGGCTGGTGATCCGCGGTGCCTAAGTCAGCAGTTGTTGACATCAAGCGGAGACAATACCGCGTGGCGTGGCGTGGCTAGGCGATCAGGCCAGTCACCGGGAGCCCGAGCCGGGCGCCGACGGGTAGGCGATTGCCCGGCGTTGCTGCTCGCCGTCGAACGGCCACATCTCCCGGCCGTCGTCCGGTTCGATCACACGCGGGGGCGCGGTTGGAATCGCCGGGTGAGGCGGCCCTCGAACACTCCCGGGGTTCGACGAGGTGGTCATCGACGTTCGGGCGACGTCCGAGTCGTACGGTGGGAGACGGGATCGGTCAGGCCGGGGTCACCTGCACAGGCAGCTCCTTGAGACCTCGGATGGTCAGGCTCGGGCGCCAGGAGGCTCGGTCGTTGACGAGGTCCATGCGCGGGAACCGCTGGAGGAGCCGTTCGAAGGCGATCTGGCCTTCGACTCGGGCGAGTTCGGCGCCGAGGCAGTGGTGTATCCCCCACCCGAAACTGAGCGGCTGGACGTCGGCGCGGCCGACATCGAAGGTCTCGGGCTCCTCGTAGCGCATTGGATCTCGGTTGGCGGCGCCGAGGAAGGTGACCACGAGTGTTCCGGACTCGATGGGCTCGTCCAGGAGATCAGCGTCGTGCAGCGCCGTCCGAGCGTTGATCTGCACGGGGCTCTCATAACGCAGAATCTCCTCGACCGCGCCTGGCACCAGCATTGGGTCGGCTCGCAGTCGTGCGAGTTCGTCGGGGTGTCGGAGGAGCGTGAGCAGCCCGTTGCCGATCAGGTTGGTCGTGGTCTCGAAGCCGGCGCCGAAGAGCAGGATCGCGGTCGAGACGATCTCCTCGCGGGTCAGGCGATCGCCGCCGGCATCCACCGCGAGCATCGCGGAGAGCAGATCGTCCGCTGGGCGCTTTGACCGGTGGTCGACCAGGTCATTGAAATAGGCCGTCATGGTGGCCAGCGCGGTCTCCGCCCGATCGAGCTCGGCTTCGGAGGGCGCAGCCTCGATGAACGCCGTGCTGTCGCGGACCAGCGAGCGGAACGCGCCCTGATCCGTGCCCGGCACGCCGAGCAGCTCGCCGATGACGGCCACGGGGAACGGAAAGGCGAACAGGTCCAGGACGTCGCCTGAGCCCGCGCCCGCCAGATCGTCGAGCAAGGGTTCGACGAGCCACTCGATCGTGGGGCGAAGCGCCTCGATGCGCCTCGGTGTGAACGCACGACTGACGAGTCCCCGCAGCCTTCCGTGCTCTGGCGGGTCGGCGAACAGCATGGTGTCGCCCATGGCCCGGAGCCGATCCCGTCCGGCGTCGACACCACCCACCAGACCAGCGAGCCCTGGGGCCCGCAGATCGCGGCCCCGCCCGAACCGCCGATCGTGCAGGACCGCCTTGACGTCGTCATACCGAGTGAGGCTCCACACGCCCGTTGCTACGGAACGGTGCACCGGCGCCTCCTCACGAAGCCGGCGATAGGCGTCGTAGGGCTCACGGTCCGGCCCCGGGGTAAGGATCTCCGCGACGAGGTCATCCACAGCGTCGTTCAGCATCAGCCGTCCCCCTTTGATCGTCCGTGCACCCAGGCCGAAAACGATCTCCGACCGAACTGTACGTTGTGATTGGATGATAAGTCCAACTTTTCTTGGATGCTTCGTCTGCACGTACGATGTGGGCCGTGAGCTCGTTGCGCCGGCCCGGCGCCGGCGCTATCGGCGGACCTCGGTGAGGAAGTCGACGATCACGTCGCCGAAGATGTCGTTCTGGTCGCCCGCCACCATGTGGCCGGCGTCGGTCACATCGACGAAGCGAGCTTGCGGTGCCGCTCGCAGGAACTCGTCCGCACCCTCCTGTGACACCACGTCGCTGAGGCCGCCGCGCACGAGCAGCGTGGGCAGATCGAGGTTCCGCGCCGCTTCGTGGAGGAGGTCGCTGACGACTTCGGCTCGGGCGGCTGCCGTGGCGTCGTCGCCATCGAGGAGCCGGCCGATGCCATTCAGCACGTGCGGGTCCCAGTGCCACAGCCACCGATCGCCGGCGGGCCGGAGCACTCGGTTGAGCCCGTCGGTCCTCGGAGGGCGGTCACGGTTGAGATAGCGAGCGATGGCTCGGGATGCCGCGTCGAGGGATTCGAACCCGTCGGGGTAGGCAGCCATGAAGCTGAGGACGCGCCGGGCGCCGCTCATCTCGATGCGGGGGGCGATGTCGACCAGCACCAGGGCTGTGGCCCTGACGCTTCGCCGTAGCCCGATGCCGATGAGTGCGGCGAGGCCGCCGAGGGACGCGCCGACGATGGCCGGTGGTTCCGGGGTCGACAGCGCGAGGGAGGCCGTGTCGTCGACGAAGGCGTCCATCTCGTAGCCGCCTGGTCCGACCCAGGTGCTCTCGCCGTGGCCTCGGTGGTCGAAGGCCTGAGCATGGAAGCCGGCTGCACCGAGTCGACTTCCAGTAGCGCCCCAGGCTTGGCGGGTCTGCCCGGCGCCGCCGAGGAGGAGAACCTCGGGACCCGCGGGTCCCCATTCGTCGCCGACCAGCGTGACCCCTGGCGTGGGTTCGAACTCCACGCGACGAGGTTCCTGGTGCATGTGAACGTTCTACCAGCTACCAATGACGAGTTTGGACGAGACATCCAAGAATCTGGGTAGCATTCGGCTCATGGTGTCCGCCTCGACGGAGCGTCGCATCGACCGAGCCGACCCGGCCGACCCGACCGCCTGCAACGAAAACATCCCCGTCGCCGCACCGGCACCGCGCGAGGATCGGCAACACTCGTGGACATGAAGGACGTCCCACAGGAGCTCGGCCAGCAGATCCTGGTCGCGGCGGAGTCCTACGGCACATCCTTCGACGACGTGACCATGGATGAGATCGCCATCGCCACCGGCGTCCCGCGGGCCACCCTCTACTACCACTTCCGCTCCAAGGAGCAGGTCCTCGCCTTCCTCCTGACCAGCATGCTCGGCGACATCGCCACCAGCGTCGAAGCCGCCGCGGCCACGTGTGAAGACACTCGGACCCGTCTCAGCAACGTCGTTCGAGCACAACTCGGTGCCATGGCGGCGCGGCCGGCCACGAGTCAGCTCCTGGTCGCCAACCTCGGTCGAGCGGGAAAGCTCCCCGACATCGCCGCAGGTATGGACCGGGCGTTCCAGGCACCCGTGCGCAAGATCCTCAGCGAAGGTGTGGAGTCCGGAGAGATCCGGCCGGTCGATCCCGACCCGACGGCAACCGCCATCTTCGGTGCCGTGACCGTCGTCGGCTTGCACTCACTGATGCTTCACGGCAACCTCGACGTTGACAAGTCCCTCGACGCCTTGGTCGTGCTCTGGGGAGGACTCGCGCCGACCGGCGAAGTCACCTGAGTACCACGAGCGCAGTTCATCGGTTCGTTGCCGCGCAATAACCTCGTCGGGAGAGCTGGCGCGTGGTCAGCAGGTATCGAGCTCGAGACGAAGGTGGTCGAGGCCGAACCGGAGGACGTCTCGGATCACTGTGCTCGGCCTCGACGCTCGATTGGCCGGTCCGAGCTCGACGTGGGTCCAGATCTCGGTGCCCGGCTGGAGGTACGGGTGCGCACCGGGCCGCATGACGGCTCGCACGGTGAGGTGGGCGCGAAACCAGAGGTCGGCAGTCGTCCCGACCACCAGGAGTGCGCCGTCGTCGGGCAGCCATTCCTCGTGGGCCCGTTCGAGGACGAGGTCGCCGGCAGCTGAGCCGATCGTGGTTCGAGATCCGCAGCCGTGGCCACCGAACCATGCGGCGATCGCCGTCGGCCCGTCCAGGCAGGTGAGCGCATCCTCGGGAGGACACGCCACGACCACGTGCTCATCGATGTAGACGATGCCCTCGTTCACCGTCGCCTCTCAGAGCCTCGGCGCCGCGGTGATGCCGGGTGATGGGGTAAGCGGAGCATCAGGCGGGCCCATGAGGAGCGGCACGTTCACGATTGGGAGGGAACGATGAGCACGGGGCGGTCGCAGCGGTGCACCAGGTGCTTCATGGTCGATCGTGAACCGCGGATGGAGCGGCGCCGAAGGCTGCGCCCGATGGTGACGCAGATCGCGTCGTGGTCGGCCGCGGCTCGGGCCAGCTCGGTGACCGGATCACCGTGGCGGGCCTCGAACTGCCAATCGACATCGGCACCGGCCAGGACCAGTTCGCAGTCCATGTGACACCGATCGGTGGCCTCGTCGTCGGCGACGGCGATCGCCCCGGCACCGCTGACCGGGGCCGCGGTCCCCAGGGAGTGGGCGTGGACGACGTGGACGGCGACGAT
>WPCH01032284.1_pt1 | contig 23695 bp, 28 predicted proteins | sample 5399881 | NCBI WGS metagenome assembly WPCH01 (sample SAMN12869468, study PRJNA574797) | sludge metagenome | isolation source: wastewater treatment of pH5 | place: China:Beijing | collected 2019-05-20
ATGGAATCTGATTTATACGGATTAGAGTATTTTGAATTCGTTGAACAACTAAGAGGGAATTTAAAGAAAAAAGTGGAAGTTCTAAGTAATAAAACGATTCAAGAACATTCGAAAATAGATGAAGATATTAAAAAGACAGGAGTATTGATTTATGAAAGATAAGATATATATTGATCGTATCATTAAGTATGCAAAGAAAATAGGCAGATATATAGAAGAAGTCGATACATTCAAAGACTTTGAGAACAACGACGAGAAAGTCGATGCAATTATATTAAACCTAGAACAAATCGGTGAAACAGCGAGGAAGCTTTCAGATGAGACAAAACAAAATTATCCTTCTATTCATTGGACAAGCATTATTGGCTTAAGAAATATGATATCACATGAATACGAAGGTATTAGACTAAATATCATTTATGACATCGCTAAAGGGAATATACCAGAGTTGTTATCTAAACTAGATTAATAAAATGAACATTTAGCATCGGTTGTAGTAAAGTTAGTCTAGAGGTTGTCAAAAACAGTGATTAAATCCATAATGACAAGACAAAAGGTAATACAGGATAAACCTTTAGATAAAAATGGTTAAAAGATAGGAGAAGTAGTTTATGGATTCAAAAAAATATATTGGAAAGATTGTAAGTGTTTCAATAGATAGACCATTAGGATCAGTACATCCAAAGCGTTCTGATATTGTTTATAAGGTTAATTATGGATTTGTTCCTGATACTGTAAGTGGTGATGGGGATGAGCTAGATTGTTATGTGTTGGGAATAGATTATCCAATTAAAGAGTATAAAGGGAAATGCATTGCTGTTATAAGACGACTAGAAGAAGATGATGATAAGTTAATAATAGTTCCTGATAATCAGTCTTATAGCAATGAAGAGATAGAACAGCTAATAATGTTCCAAGAACAGTATTTTAAACATATCATACTTAAGTAGATTGGATTGTGTAGAGTATTTCCCAGGTTTAATTTTGAAAACTTTACTCAGCACAAGTGAATGTACCTCTATTAAAGGATAATATAGTGGCACGCAACCTTTTTATAGGAGTAGAATTAGAATAAATACAGGATATATAGCATTCATAGGTTTGATACAATTCGTATCAGGCCTTTTTTTGTTTCAGTAAGGGCTTTTTCTCACTTTTGCAAAGTAGGTTTTGAAGTAAAATAATAGTAAAGGTCAAATATTAACACTACCTATCAAAACCACCACTTAGAGATTTACTCCAAGTGGTGGTTTTTTAGGTTATGAGATGAAATCCATCCTGGTGGAAATTGACGGATTTTATGCGTTTTTAAATCTATTAAGTATATGTGTACTATAAGGACATAAATCTTTAATATCCTTTTTTTGAATGTTATATAATACATATTCTAAATACTCTGATACATTGAGATCATTTAATCTTGCAGTTCTAATGACCGAAAAAAGTGCTGTGGTGTATCTTGCTCCTGCATATGAACCAGAGGTCATAAATACTTTTCTATTGATCACGAACGGTCTAACTGCACGTCTGCTATGTTATTAGTTTTCTCTATACTTAAGTTTATAAAACTAAATATAGTATTAAAATATATTTATAAAACTAAATATCTATGGTATAATATAAGTGAGAGGTGATTTGCAATGTCAGTAATTTATAAAGGATTATTCGAAGTGCTAAGTAAGAAAAATATATCAATATCAGAAATGTCAAAGGACTTGAACATATCATCAGCAACTCAGGCTAAATTTAGAAAAGGTGAATATGTTTCACTTCAGACATTGGAATCTATTTGTAAATACTTATCGGTTAGTATCAATGATATCGTATCATTTCTGACTGTAGAAAACCCATCTATCTTATATCAAAGACTAAGAGAAGAAATGTCCCACAAAATTAAAGGAAGTATTTATCATGAAACACAAATACTATTAACTTATAATTCAAACCATATTGAAGGAAGCCAACTATCACCTGATCAGACTAGGTACATTTTTGAAACTAACACCATTGGATTAGATAAAGATAGTTTAATTAATGTTGATGATATTATAGAAACTCAAAACCATTTTAGATGTATTGACTATATGATTAAATCTGCTTTAGAGCCATTATCTGAAGCATTAATTAAGGATTTACATAGAATATTAAAAACAGGAACAAGTGATGCTAAACTCGATTGGTTTAATGTTGGTGAGTATAAACAAAGACCAAATACAGTAGGTGGTATAGAGGCAACGAAACCTGTTAATGTTAAAAGCGAATTAATTTCCTTGATTGGTAATTACGAAATCAAAAAAGAGTATTCTTTTGAAGATATCATAGAATTTCATTATCAATTTGAATGTATACACCCATTTCAAGATGGTAATGGTAGAGTCGGAAGATTGATTGCGTTTAAAGAATGTTTACGTCACGGATTTATTCCATTCACGATTGATGAAAGTATTAAACTCTTTTATTATAGAGGCTTAAAAGAGTGGAAAAGTGAAAAAAGATATCTTCTGGATACCTGTCTGTCTGGACAAGACAAATATAAGAAATTACTTGATATGTTCAATATTAGTTATGAATAATGAGGGAAAATACGATGACAAAGGAAGAATACTTAGTTAATCCATGTGCGAATTTATCCATTCCATATTGGAAATACTGAAATTTATTTACTTATCGTTATTTTACTCATCGTTATTCCTTATGGTATATATTTACACCAAAGAATCAAACAAGAAATAATTTATGAAAAAAACACGACAACAATGAATCGTGTTAAAAATATAATATAGGATATAGGTGAAATCATGAATCGTTTCAAACATATAAAAAATACTAATGAACTTCCAATCACTTATAAATTAAGTCATAAAATAAACTTAAGTGATGATAAAAAGATAAGTTTTTTGATTCAAGTGATTTTCATATTGATTGCGTTAGTTATGGTAGGTTTAGCCATTGTATTTAAATTTCCAATATAAAGTGAAATAAAAACCATTACTAAAATTATAATGACTATTGGATTAGTCATCATTTATATGATGCTTCATGAACTTACACATGGCGTTTTTATGCAGATTCTATCAAAGAAAAAACCAAATTATGCTTTTAGATTCCCTTATTTAACAACTGGAAGTTTGTCTTATTTCAATAAAACTAGTTTTCTTATAATTGCATTAGCTCCAGTCATTATTTTGGGGATTATTCTCTTAATCTTAATCTTTCTTGTTTCAAACACTGTGTTTTTAAGTTTGTATGTGGTTTTGGGATTGAATTTTGCTGGTTCAGCTGGTGATTATGCTCAGGTATATTATTTGTCCAAACTGCCAAATGATGTTTTGTTTCAAGATGATGGATATGAAACAAAGGTTTTTGTAGCTCGGTAGGTCTTTAATAACTCATTAAGCAACTTTGAATAAGAAGTTGCTTTTTTTGATGTTTAATTTTATTATTCTAAATGATTACAAGTAGTTATGATAATCATTCAGTTGTTTTCACTATTAATGAAAAAATTGGAAAGTGTGTGGGGATATATTTCAAGATTAAAACCTATTTTAAGCAATTTTTGATTTCAAACGAAATCGTAACATTGTTGTTAAGATTTTAAGTAATTTTTTTTACATAGTACACCTTAGAAAAATGTACATAAAAAATATCTCTTTATTTTTGCTTTATTTGATAACACATTAACATAGTATGATAACAAACATATCTTTTTTCAATTTTAAAAATTAAACTAACTGATTTTTTTAACCTTTAGATAATATTATTCTCTTAAAAATAAAGATATAGAATTTTATTTTTTTAAAAAGTGATATAATAAATCTAATAAATGATATAAAAAATTTAATATATTATACACGGAGATCATAGATGAAAAAGTTTATAGGCTTAACAATGATTTTTTTATTGAGTATATCAATCACGGGATGTTTATCTAGTAAACGTGCTGATTTATCCAATGAACTTAATCTCATAGATTTAGAAAACACCATATTGTATATAGATGGAAACTATTTTCATGAAATATTTGATGATACAGATACGAAGGATCTTGTATCCTATACTGAGTATTTAGCTGTATTTCGGCAACATGAGCACCTCTATGATTTAATAATCAAAAATGCTTATGATTGGGACATTAAGGTTGATCAATCAGTGCTGTTAAAAAGTATAGAAGAGACTCAAGATTATGAAGTAACCTCTATAATCAAACTGATTTTTAAAAGTGGAGTACGTAAGATAAGTGAAGACCTTCATGTCGTTTGGTATAATTTTAATAAAAAGTATGATAACGAAAGTCAAACACTGGATAGATACTATGGCATAGAAGTTGATTCATATGGATATTATTCTTGGCAATATACAGATAATGATATTAATTATAGTTTGTATTACAACATCGAAGATATTTTTGAGTTTATAGCATTAGATGAAAAAGTTACCGTTCAAGAACATTATTTAGGTTATGATTTTACATTTGAAGAAAATGGAATTATTATTGATCGGATACATATACCTTCATTTGATAAGCTATACCCAGATGCAAATGATAAGAAACTTCAAATCTATAAAGGCGAGGACATATTGAGTACATATGATGTGCTCAAAGGTATAGGCATAAGAGTCATGATAACACCAGCTGATGATCCCTTATTTACAATAATTGTAGAAGATGAGTTTAATGAAAAATCAATTTTTTCTGATATTTTATATATGCAGGATTTGAATACATTTCAAATAAATTCTGAGATTACTATAAGTTATGAACTTGTAAAAGAAAATGTGGTAGCATATACTATTTCTACAGACACAAGACATATTTCACGTCGTATCATTACAACATAAGTTTACTACATAATGGATGATGATAGACACATAAGTTGACCATAGTCAATAATAGTATGTCTATATTACTAATTCAAAATAACTAGAGGTACTTAACTATTTAGAAGGTGTTCGCAATCGTATTAAAATATGTCAATCAACCCAAAAATGACTTAAAAGACTCCAATTCGAGTCTTTTTTATTATTTGACTTGATATACAGTGCATAAAATGATAAAATATGCACTGTAAAAGGAGTGTAATTTATGAAAATTTTTGATTATTCATTTCTTAAAAATAAACCGATTCCAGCACATACCGTTAATCTCCTAACCACAGTAGAAAAACTGACAATCGACAGAAGAACATTGATAGATTCATATCCAAAACTTTTTGAAGAATTAACTAAGACAGCCATTGTTCAATCAATCATTTCTTCTAATGCGATTGAAGGTATCGTAACAACGGATGAGAGAATAAAAGGCCTACTAAATGGATCTGTTTCACCGATCAATCATAATGAAAATGAAATTTTAGGCTATAAAGATGTTATAAACCTCATTCATGATAATTACGATGAGTATGATTTTACTGAAGAACAAATTCTTGCTTTTCATCAAATGTTATTATCTTATGAACGTCCGTCTTATGCTGGAAGGTATAAAACCTCTGATAATGTAATTCTTGAGATAGCTAAAAATGGCACGAGAAGTATTCGTTTTAGACCAACACCAGCTAAAGAAACACCAACTGCAATGGAGCAAATGATTTTAGCTTACATAGATGCTAGAGATGATTCGAGTGTCAATCAATTACTTCTCATCCCATGTGTCATTTTCGATTTTTTATCCATCCATCCTTTTTCAGATGGAAATGGTCGCATGAGTAGACTACTTAGCCTATTATTACTCTATAAAAATGGGTTTAGCATCGGAAAATACATTTCATTTGAAAACCAAATTAACTTAAATAAAAAGGAATATTATCAATCTCTAAAACTATCTTCAGAAAACTGGGGTAATAGTAAAAATGATTATTATCCATTCATCAATCATTTTCTTGTCACATTAATTCGCTGTTATAACGAACTAGATAAACGAGTAAATATTCTTTCATCCAAGGCTACAAATAAGAAAGAGCGTATAAAAATAACTATTGAAAAGAGTTTGGTACCTTTAAGTCGCAAAGAATTAATGGAACTATGGCCAGATATTGCTGTTGATACAATTAAGAAAGTACTCATTGAACTTCAAAACGAAGGTTTTATTCAAAAGATAGGTAACTTCAAAAATGCAAAATATAGAAAAAAATGATTGGAATACAGTGCATATAATGGTCTATAATGCACTGTAGTTGAGGTGGCTAATGATTAGAATAAGAGCCATGGTTGTAAAAAGATTATGAACGAAAAGAATTCATTCACTTTAGAAGCTGGATTGAAACATACAAAGGGCTCATGGATTTAGTGTACTTAGAGATGCATTCACTTGAACGCTGTATTAATATTGCTAAAAAGTATCCCGAAAACACCTTAGTTGCTGAATACAAAAATTAAATCGTTGGATTTGCTGCATATAATTAGTCGAGTGATTATGATGCTAATCGAGGCGAAGTGTGTCAATAACATTAAATCTTGCACATAAATCACCTTAGAAAAATGTACATACAAAATACTTTATTTATTCTACTTTGAAGCCATGAGCTCCTTTCTTTCTTTTAGACGATAACTTTCACCTATGATCTTAACTACAGTGCTTTGATGTAGCACACGATTATGAATTGCTGATGATATGGTTAAATCACCTTTATTCTCTAAGTTATATGAAAAAAGATGTTAATAGATTTTTTGGGTCTACTAACATCTTACTATTTCACTTTGCTACGCTTAAAGGCTTATTCTGAAACTGGTCCTTCAGTTGGAACAACATATTCAAATATAATGATAAGATGAAGAGGACTTGTTGATACTACATGATCAAAGGTTAATTCAGTTGTGTAAATGAGTCCTTCAGTTCCATAAAATACTGTATGAATATAATCCTAATTCGGAGTTTCATTAATCGTTACAGAAACGCTACTTCCTTCTTCATACCCATTTGATGTGAAAATGGTCGGTATTGTCGCATAAGGATTATCGGTTTGGATATCAAAAAATCCAGATGGCGGAGTAACATGGGATGGAATTTCCACACTTACACTTGGAGTAAAGTTTACTGTATTTGTGATATAACTAGGTAAACTAAATGTAGGAACTAATGTGAAATCGTGCCCTAAAAAGCTAGTGTCATCAAAGACAGTCTCATCAACGGTCCAAGTCAAATCAACCGTAAACTCTAATCCGTTTGTGGTAGTCAAAAGAACACTTTCTGGTAATTCACTTAAAACCATGGCATGAGTGATGGTTGAGGTTTCATAGACTAAATCATCAATGGCTGTAAAGGTATCAACTGTAAGTTCTGCCTGTTGAACACGAACTAAGTATGACGCACTTTGATTAGTTGGATTGACAAATCCTACTGGTAATTCTAAAGTACCATTGAATAAAACATTACTACTAAATAAATTAGCTGGATCATAATTGCTACCTTCATTCCATGTAACTGGAACAACGAATAAACGATTACCTTCAATGGTAATCATTGCTGTATCAGATAAAAGATCAAGCATTGCTTCTTTTGTGGTCCCATTAGGTACAGTTAACGTTCTTGTTGATCCACCATTAACGACCTCTACAGGTGTTACGGTAATGGTTTCAGAGCCACTTGTATTTGCGACTGCAACGTTCATCACAGTGCCTGTGCCGTTTGAGATGATAGCTTGAATCACATGACTAAATAATAACGTGGTATTTTCAACTTCCTCTAAAATCTCCACCATATCCACTTCTATATCAAAGTCAAAACGTAAATCAATATTAGAACCTTCAATCACAACTCTTTTTAGAGAATGTCCAATGTAATACTCTGTATCATTTCCAGCGAGTGTTACAGTGGTATCAAAGGGAACACTTAAGTTAAGTACTCGGTCATTTAGGACTAGATTAAAATCTCCTGTTCCATCAAATATGAAATTTTGAATATATTCATTAGCAGTAATGGTGCCATTGAAGGTGCCATTTTCAATGCTATAAAGTGCAACGGTATAATCTAAGGTTAAATCGCCAATAAATCTATAGCCATTTAAATCGAAAGCGACGTGACTTGTTAAAGTGATATCACCAATTAAATCATTTTCTAAAGTGATTTCGGTTGCGCCATTATTAATTAAACTCATGACGCGTTCATAATCATTTGCTAAAACAATGACTTTAGCACTTACTGAATAGTTTGAACTGTTCGTTAAAGTGATGGTTTCATCGTCAAACGTAAAGGATTCACTCTCTAAACGAATGCTGGATAAATCGGTTGCATCAATGGTAAATGTGATATTATCACTACTTGTAAATGATACTTCTTGATCAAGTTCATTAAAGAAACTAATATCCTCTACTGCCTCACTTAATGTTATGGTAATAATAAATGGTTTTTCTATTTGATCGTTATCATCAATCACATCATTATCATCCGATTGATTACGATCGATAATGGTATCATCACTAGATGAATTGCCACATGCAGCAAGTAACATCACTAAGAGTAATGTTGGTAAGACTAAGTATTTTTTCATTGTATCCTCCTATGATTTTCATTATTTATCAATACTATATATTATTAAGAAAAAATCAGGATACGATATGCTCTTTTGTGGCTCTACTATGAAAAAGCAGAAGATTATTCTACACTAAGTTATCTATGTTAAAGAGAATCTTAGGTACCCAAGTCTTATAATAAAAAAATCAAAGGCAGTGAGATACTATTTGAGTCTGGTACCAATATGTCAATCAGAGTTGTTTGGACATGACAACATAAGAATTTGGTCTTAATGACGATATAAGAAACGCTCATTAAGGAATAGATCATTCTAATTTGAAGCATGCGAAAATATGAACTAAGTGATGCGAATGAAACATATCAAAAACGTAGGTTTGAAAAAAGATAAAATGAGTTTATCTTCTTAAGTATTAGACGATCTTTTGCATGTGATAAATAGGCAAACCACGTATTTTTGATTTATGAGTAAGACGATAACCTAGACGTTCATAATAAGATACATTTAGTGAATTTTCAGTATCTAAACAAATACTAAAAACACCAAGATCTTTTAATACCATTTCATGGATACTGTTGATTACCATTTTTCCAATTCCTAAGCCTTGTTTTTCTGGAGAAACACCAATCATGGTTAAGTAATAGTGCTTTTCTTTTGGTCTTTGTTTTTTAGTAACGGTATCATATTTTGATAAGAAGTTAAGACTTTTAATTGGTATGTGAAATGTTAAAGTAACCATTTTTAGGGCTAGTTTAAATTTATCTTTTAATCTTATCTTATGCCTACGCTTAGGCTTTTCGATAAAACACACATAACTAGGCTTTATATGACTATCTGAAAGAAACGTGTTGCCTAAAAGTTGATTTCTTTGATAAACGAATCTAAAAAAAGCTTTCATCTGACGATGTTTTTTTGGACCTTTAAATAACTTAATAAACATTGGATCTTGTTCAAAAGCATGGATGAGCAATTCAATGTGCTTGTTGCTAAATTTATCATTCATTAGAATCACCAATATGATGATTTACAGAAAAACTATATAAAACTTTAAACAAGAATAGAAACATCAAAAGACTTATAAATGAAGTTAATTGAGTTTCAAATATAAAAAGTATGCCTAAACCTATGAATAACGTAATTCCTGCAAAAACTTTTTGTGAGGGATGATTTTTTAGTTTTTCTAGTATAAGAGCACAGATTATCGTATACCCCCATAGCATAATTCCAATCCATATAGGAAATTTTGCAAATAGAAATATAAGTAAAGGTTGTATATGGATTGCAATGAAAACTAATCTTGCATTTTTCCTTTCTGAGTAATAACGATCAGTTCCAAAGGATAAGTTTGCAATCACACCACCAGTAATATCTAGCGTAAGAAGAAGTAGTATTGCTTGATTTAATAAAGGTAATAAAATTAAAGTTTCTTTATAATATGTAAATAAGAAAATTGTAGAGATCAAAGAGAATAAGATGATACATATGAGTTCTATTTTCTTTTGAGTTTCTCCTAGAATCTCATTGAAAAATTTTGGTATTTTAATCATTTGTTCCTCCTAATAAATGGCACCAATGTTTGGTGCTAATTTCCCATAATTTTTGATAATGGGTGTTATTTTCATCAAGTAAAGCACTCAATCCATAACCATCTAAAGTCATTAACATCATTTCAGCAACTATGACGCATGTTTCTTTTTTAGCGCTTGATAACTTGAGAAGTTCATTTGCAATAGTTTCTATGATTTTTTCTTTTTGTTTTAATAAATTTGTTTTATATTTTGTATTATATAAACTGATGGAATAGAGCTGGAATGTAACTATATATACAGCTCGATCATTATCACTGATATTATAAATGCCATTTCCTATAAATGCCATTAGATCTTCCAAGGATGTAAAAGAAAACCTCGTTATTGGATCTATCATATAACTTAAAATAGTGTCAAACACCGCATCTAATATAGTGTCAATTGACTTGAAATGATGAAATAAGTTACTTTTACTTGTTTTTAAAGCATCAGCTATTTTTTGGGCACTGATTGCTTCAATACCTTCATTTGAAAGTAATTCTATTGAAGTTTGAATAATTTTTTTTCTCATTTCTTGTCCTTTTACAATTCTTAAGTCTTTCAAAGATATCGCCTCCTCCTTATATTATAAAACAAACTGACCAAATGGTCAATAATATAAAAAATAAAGATAGTAATAGTTATGAAAAAGCTATTTACAATGTTTCTCATTGTTTATAACTGCTAATTGGAGTATCCATATATTTTTGAGGTATACCTATTCACAAAATTCTGATTACAAACAAGTCAATAGTTTGTGCTTGTATTTAAATAAAGTAGTCTTTTTATTTTATGTGATTAACATTTGATAATTTTTATAAGTATGGATTTATTAAATTCTTGATATAATAACATATGATAAGTCAAATAATAAAATGGCAGAGGTGAATTATGGATATTATACGTTTAATAGTATTAGTCATTATTGGTGGCTTCATTGGATGGTTAACCAATAAAGTAGCAATTAAAATGCTTTTTAGACCGATTAATCCACATAAAATCTTAGGTGTTACTTTTCAAGGAGTATTTCCTAGAAGAAAAGATAAAATTGCAGCTTCTTTAGCTGAAATTATTGAAAAGGATTTATTGTCAAAAGAAGTATTGATAAATCAATTAGTTAATGATGATAAAGTGGAAGATATTAAGAATCGTTTTAAAGATTTAATTATTGAAAAATTATCAGAAGCAATCCCTTCAGTACTAGCAATGATGCTGGGCGGAGATGTGAAAATATTCATTAAAAAATATGTTGATAAACATGGAGATGAGTTGTTTGACGATCTTATTAATGAGTTTAAAGATTCTGGGTTAGAAAATCTAGATATTTATGAGATCGTAAAAAATCGCATTGATGAACTAGATTTTTTAGAATTTGAGAAAATCATTTTTGGTTTAATGAGTAAAGAGTTAAGATTTGTTGAGATTATAGGGTTATTTTTAGGTGCATTGATTGGGGTAATACAATATTTAGTAACTATAATTATCTAGTCTTTAGTCTCAGTTTAGTTTAATATATGAGAAAATGATATTGATCTTATTGTTATTTTCGGATTTCTTAAGAAAAACATTCTAAAATTGACATTATGGAGGGTTTGTAATAAAGTTAAAATATATACGACATATATTAAACGGTAGGTGGTGATCTAATGAAATATTTTAGCATATTTCTTATTTCATGTTTGTTTATTTGTTTATGTGTAGGATGTATTGATCAAAATAACTATCCAAATAATATTGACTTACTTTATTCAAAATCATATGAAAATTTCAATGATTTTGATGAGCCTATAGAGGTTATTGACACTTATGATGATTACATTTCTAGTGGTTATCCACTTGGTTTAGAGAAAGATTATTTTAACGATAAATTATTATATACATACACGTTTTATCACTATGTAATGGGAAGTGATCTTTTTCTTTATCATAGTGATGAGATAACTGATGATATATTATTTATTTACTATGAAATAAATATTGATGTGGAGGTTTTAGATGCTGAAGGTTCATATGCATTAATATTTGGAATTGATAAAGATCTATTTCATAGTGTTGTTGATGTTCAAGTAAAAGAATTAAAAGACTCAAATGAAAAAATTGAAATGCTATATTCTGGCTCTTATTTAAACTATCATGATTTTGAAGAACCTGTTCAATGGGTGTATTCATATAGTGAGTATTTAGCATCTGATTATTTAGTTAATTATAATGGAGAATACTTACCAGTAAGATTTATTGTGACGCTTTACTCTAATAGTCAAGGATATAAGACTTTGGACATTAAACCAATAAATATGCTTACTAAAGAGCCAATATCGGAGGATATATTATGGGAAAGAGATTAAAAAAAATCAGTTTAATTATAATTATAGTATTAATAATATGGGGAACGATGTTTCTTACAGATTCATTGAGAACTAGGAATGATGATAAACCAATTTTTGCAATCCATGTTGCTTCTTATGAAGATGGAGGAAGCGAAAAATTTGTTGGTTTCTTTTATAATGTATACCATATAAAAACATTAACTGATAATAATGACAACATTGTGGATTATGGATACCACATCACAACTTGGTTTTCTTCTTTACGAGACGTAAAAAACAGAGTATTATGATAGTATTAAACCTAGAAGTATGTTAAGTGCAAAATTAAAAGAACAGATGTAACAGAATCGGATTTGATTTCAGTCAGCTTAAGTGATGAGTTGAACAAAAATAGTGTTGAATACATTAGTGAAAGTTCAACAATCGGAGTTAAAACCTCACTGAGGGTTGATAATAATTTCTTAAGAATTTGCGCTGGAAAACTTACTTTTATTAATACAAAACAAGAATAGAATACAAATTATGTTCAAAGAGTCAATAGAGAAAAGAAAGGAGAATTCTAAATATGCCTATTAGCGGAGGAACACTTATTTTTCTATTATATATTTGATTTTGTTAGCAATAATCATTTTAGGTTTAGGGTTATTTTTCCAGTTGCGATTAGTCAAGAAAAAAATCCATATTTAAGATCAATTATGATTTTTCACTTCAACCAACAGTAAATGAAGAAAAAGTTAGAGCGATAAGTGCATCAAACTTTTATGATGAAGCCATGAACATCGTTTTTGTTGGTAATCCTGGTGTAGGAAAAACACATCTAGCGACTGCCATTGGTTATGAAGTCGCAATCAAAAGAAACAGTGTTTATTTTATTAAGTTTAATAAGCTAATTACGATATTAAAAAATGCCTATCAAGAAGGCACTTTTGATAAACGTGTGAAATACATTTTTAAGTATAAACTATTGATTATAGATGAAGTGGGATTCAATGAAATCTCACCTTTAGAAGCAAAACTCTTTTTCCAACTCATCGATTTAAGATATACAAAGCGATCAACCATCTTTACCAGTAATATGACATTTGATAAATGGTCACTGATTCTTGGAAATGATGAGATGATTACAAAAGCTATTTTAGATCGCATTCTACATTGCTCATATTTATTCAACATCTCAGGCCCTTCTTATAGAATTAAAGATAAACTTAGAATGAACAAAACTGAGGAATCTTAAATGCACATTTTTGAGGAATTTTATATTGACATTTATAAAAAAGCCATAGTTAGCAAAAGTAAAAATTGTTATTATTTAAAGTCTCTTTAGGTAGGGACTTTTTTTAAAATTATCACTTATCATACACAATATTCTTTTAAAACTTGATTTAGGTCAAGGAATTAAACGTATTTTTCATCTATACTAAAAGCAGAAAGGGTGATAAAAAATGAAAAAAACAATATTACAACTTGAGACAGTAACATGTCCATCATGCATCAAAAGAATTGAAGGTAGTTTAAAAAAATTATCTGGAGTTGATCATGTTGAAGTTAAATTTAATGCTTCAAAAGTTGAAGTGAGACATGATGAGAATGAAATTACAATAGATGCTTTAAGTCACATGATTACTAAATTAGGATACAAAGTATTAAGTGTCATATGAGATGGTTAAAACATAACCTCTATATCGTTACTATATCTATACTATTTGTAGCATCCATCATTTTGGATAATCTTGATCCGAATAACATTATCTCAAAGATAATCATGACTTTATTAACGCTGTTCGCAGGCTTTCATATATTTAAAAAAGCATTTATGGATCTAAGATATAAAATCATTGGTATTGATCTATTAGTAACGATTGCAGTTGTTGCAGCTTTCATAATCGGTGACTTATTTGAAGCTGCAGCAGTAACTTACTTATTTACTTTAGGACATGTTTTAGAAAAAAAATCATTAGAAAAAACAAGAAGTGCATTAAGCGCATTAATTGATTTAAAACCGACATTAGCAAGAGTAATTGATAAAAATAAAGAAACTATGGTAGAACTTAATCAGTTAAAGCCTAAAGATATTATCTTAGTCAAACCAGGAGAAAAGATTCCTACTGATGGTGTTATTATTGAAGGTTCTGTGATGATTGATGAACAAATGATGACTGGTGAATCTATGCCTGTTTATAAAGAAGTTAATGATCAAGTATTTGGTGCAACCTTTCTACAATCTGGATATGTAAAAATAGAAGTTACTAAAGTTGGTAATGATACTAGATTAAGTAAAATCATCCACATGGTAGAAGAAGCTCAAGATAAAAAAGCACATACCCAAAAATTTATGGAAGTATTTTCTAAATACTATACGCCATTTGTTGTGTTATTTGCGATCATTATCTATGGTATGACTCTAGAGATTAGATTAGCGATTACTATGCTAGTTATTGCATGTCCTGGAGCACTCGTGATATCCACACCTGTTTCATTTGTTGCGGGCATTGGTAATGCCGCAAGAAAAGGAATATTATTTAAAGGTGGGGATTCGATTGAAAACTTATCTAAAGGTAACATTGTATTTTTTGATAAAACCGGGACGCTTACTTTAGGTAAACCCGTATTAAGAGACATTAAAGTATATGATTGCACTCAAAATGAGTTATTAAAAATTGCGGCTATTGGAGAATCATTTAGTGAACATCCCCTATCTTTGGCTATTATTGAAGCAGCTAGAGAAAAAAATATAGATATAGAAGATGAACCAACAGATGTTGAAATGAAGATTGGCAAAGGTATTATTTTTACATACAATAAAATTAAATACGCTATTGGAAACAAACAATTACTATCTTTTGAAATACCACAACCGATTGAGCATGAAATCGAAATGATGGAAGCACAAGGGATGACAACCTTAATTATGTCAGATTCACAAAAAATATTAGGTTTATTTGGGATAGAAGATGGTATTAGAAATGAATCTGTAAAGCTCATCAGAAAACTTAAAAAACTAGGAATCAAACAAACAATTATGCTTACAGGAGATCAAAAAAGAGTAGCACATCATATAAGTCATACATTAGGTATTGATCAATATTATGCAGGGCTATTACCAGAGGATAAAGCAAGCATTATAGAATCTTATCATAAAGATAATCATACAATTTTCGTAGGGGACGGCATTAATGATGCTTTAGCGCTTTCAACAGCAAATGCATCTGTTGCAGTTGGTGGTATGGGTAAAGATATAGCGATGGAAACTGCCGATGTTGTATTATTAAGTGAAAATATTGGAAAATTAGAAGACGCCATCAAAATTAGTAAAAAAGTTAAAACGAATATGATCCAAAATGTAGTTTTCTCATTATTTGTGGTATTATTTTTAATAATAGGTGTTATCTTTAGACAAGTGACGATGTCGATAGGCATGCTTGTTCATGAATTTTCTGTATTAGTCGTCATCATTAATGCAATCAGATTACTTAGGTATAACCAAGGAGGTCGTCATGACAAAAGATCTAGAACCAAACAATTGCATAAAAGCAGTTCCGATATTCAAAAATCTTAATGAAAAAGAACTAGATGAAATTATCATGATTTCTAATCATCAAAAATTAGATAAAGGTGATTTTATATATACAGCAGGAGAGTATATAAATAGTCTTTATGTTGTCCATCGTGGGAAAATTAAAATGACTAGATATGCAGAAGATGGTAGAGAACAAGTGATTAGAATACTTTCTCATGGTGATTTTTTAGGAGAACTCGCTTTGTTTAATGACTCTAAAGTCAATACATATGCAGAAGTTTTAGAACCAACAGTTATATGTTTAGTTGAAAATAAACGATTAAAAAAATTAATGGCAGAAAGCCCAGCTTTATCGTTTAAAATGCTTAATGAGTTATCTAATCGATTAGAAAAAGCAGAAGCACTCATTGAATATCATCACTTATATTCTGCAGAAGCTAAGGTTTCTAGATTATTACTTGATCTTCAAAAAGATGGTATGGTTAAGTTCCATACGACAAAAGTTAATCTAGCTTCTCAATTAGGGATTACACCAGAGACATTTAGTAGAAAACTTAAAGCTTTAGATGATCTAGGATATATAGAGATTATGAATAATAAATTTGTAAAAATCAAAGATATGTATCAGCTAGAACTATTAATTAATCCTGATCATATTTAGTTACTTCAAGGACTCTTAAAGAGTCTTTTTTTAACTTTAAAATGTAATATATAGTTTACAATTAGTCATATATAATATATGCTATAAAAAAGAGGTGTTGCTTATGAATTACAAAATGAAATCAAAAAGAGTCCTTCTTGGATTATCTCAAGAAGATCTAGCAAAACAAATCGGAGTTTCTAGACAAACGATTATTTTGATTGAAAAAGAATCATATAATCCATCACTAAAACTTTGTGTTGCAATTTGTAAAGCATTAAACACAACACTAGATGAACTATTCTGGGAGGAAGAAGAAAAATGAAAGATGAGCGTTTGATGAAAGAGATGAACCAAATCAAAGGACAAGTATCTCTTTATGTAAGTATCGCAACTTTAGTATTAGGTTTGATTAAGTTTTTTATTTATGGATTTGATTTTAGTTTCTTTTATGTTGAAATATTTATATTAGCAGTTACTTCAATCATGTTTATAGTTGTTCTAATGAATATAACAGGTACATATGATGAAAGAACAGATCAAAACATTAAAACAATATATCAATACGGGTTTATAGTACTCTTCTTAGGTGGGCTTTGGACACATTTTTATCAAGTCTATGTTAATTTGGCTGATAAGCTTGTTGTTATCTATATAACAAATACTTTAATCTTAATTGGATTTATTGTGACACTCATTTTATTAAAGAAAAAGTCTTTATATGCAAACTATAAATATATAGAATATGATAAGAAGAAGTATTATCTTCATATTGCTTTAAATATTTTTAGGTTGTTGTTGATCATGGCAAGTATTTATGGATCTTTGATGGTTATATTTGGATTTCCAGGAGATATGAACATACTACTTATATTTATCATCATGTCATTTATAATGATTTCATTTGAGTACATACTATTTTCAATTTATGAGAAAAATCATTATGATGAAATGATTAGATTTGAAAATGAAAATCCAAACATGTTATCTAATAATGTATTTGTATTTCAAATACTTATATTTATTTTTACTACTCTATCATCATATGCTGCATTAAGAGTGACTATGATCAGCATAAATTATGAACACTTTAATCATGAGTCGCTATTGTTTTGGGCAACGATTAGTAACTATTTACAAATCATGAGTCTAGACTTTCTTATTTTAGGTTTTATCGCAACTCTTATCGCATATAAGTATCTAGTTAAGTTACTTGGAGAAAACAGTTTATTAAAAGTTTTCTTAATTGTAGGTATTATTAAGTTTGTTCATCAAGTGTTAAATTTAGCTTTCAGTTTATTCATGCCTGTTATAGAGCGATATTTTGAGACATCCCAAGAATTTTTTAAAGCTGTGATGACATATAATCAAATTAATTTAGTGATTGTAAGTGTCATTACAGTGATATATATAGGGTTTGCTGTGATACTATATTTTAGAAATGTTAAATATAAATATTTTGTACTATTTTATGCATTGATAAATGCTGTTTCTCATCCATTTGTTATCAATCAAATTTATCGAAACGATCATCCAAACTACTATATTGCAAGTTATGTATTAAACACCTTATCTGCAATCATATTATTAGTGCTTATTGGTCTATTTGCACATACAAGATATCAGCAAAGTACATTTAAAGTTGAAGAAGTATTAATTGAAGCGTAAATATGAAAAATAGGTTAAAGATAAAACGTTATTTAGAACAATTTGATAGTATAGAGAATCAAACATTCATCATCACTGGAGCAAACAGTGGTTTAGGCTATAGTACAACTAAACATTTAGCTAGCCTTGGAGCCCATGTTGTCATGGCATGCAGAAATCTAGATAAGGCTGAGCTTGCAAAAAATGAAATAATAAAACTTTATCCAAACGCAAAACTTTCTATTATTCATTATGATCAAGCAGATTTTAAATCGATTGATGTATTTGTCGAAGAAGTATTTAAATCTCATGCTGATTTTAAAAGTATCATTTTAAATGCAGGCATCTATCATCCTAAAAAGGGTCTTTTTACAAAAGATGGTTATCCACTGACCATGGGAACTAACTATATCGGTGTTTATTTTCTATTAACTAAACTAAAAGATAAAGGACTACTAGATGACAAAAAAGAAAGAAGCATTGTTTTTATAGGATCTTTATCATGGCATGCCATTAATAGATCAGATATAAAAACAATCATGACATCATCTAAAGGAAGCGGGATCACTGTTTATTCGCGTTCTAAGACGCTTTTAGGTTCCCTAGCCTATCAACTATCAAGACATGAAGAAAATGATGTGCTATGGTTTTCTAAAAAAATTAAAGTTCTTTTAATGCACCCTGGTGTGACATCTACAAATATTGTTAGTTCATATCCTAGATGGTTCTCAAAACTTGCACGAAAAGTATTGAGTATATGTGTTCACAGTCCTGATAAGGCTGCATTAGGAATTGTTAATCTTGCATTAGCTAAACATGTTGATGAAAATAAAATTATGGTGCCAAGAGGTTTATTTCAAATATCAGGATATCCAAAAACGAAAAAATATCCAAGTAATTTAAAAAAAATGAATCAAACATTGATTGATATATCAAAAGAAGTTATTAATCACAAATGATTTTAGGAGGATAAAAAAATGAGTGTATATTTTTATGGTTGTATATCTTTTGATGGATATTTAGCTGATAAAAATCATAATCTAGATTGGTTACATGATTCTGGATCTGTAGAAGAAACAAGCTATGATGATTTTTATAAAAAGATGGATATAACTGTTATGGGTAAAAAGACATTTAATGAAATCAATAAACTAGATAATCCTAGTCAATATTATCCAACTACAGTTAATTATGTTTTTACACATGATAAAAGTTTATCAGTAAGTGGATTTAACTTTATAGATGGTGATATTGTAGAGTTTGTTAAAAACATAAGTAAAGATAAACATATCTGGATTGTTGGTGGAAATACTTTATTAGCCCCATTATTAGATCAGGATATGATTGATGTAATGTATATACAGACTGCCCCAGTTTTACTTGGAAAAGGTATTTCTTTATTTACTCAAAAGGAAAAATTAAGCCGCTTTGAGCTAAAAGAAGTACATAAATATGGGCAGTTTGCAGAAATGATTTATAGTAAACATGAAGTTTAAAAAAATGCATAAAAAATAGTGATAGATCGTATAAAAAATGATTGTAAATTTGTTTGAAAAGGTATATGATTAAGGTGAAGTTTAAAACTTCTCATTTACAAGAATACTTTGGTGCTAGTCATCCGATAAAATCAACCGATATGATTGAGTTTGTATCGCCTACCAACACACACAGGCTATGTCTGTAATGATATAAGAAAGGTAGGTGAAATCAAATGGCTAACCAAAAACCAGCTCCAAAAGTTCAAGCTAAACCAGCTTCAAAGACTCCAGTACAACCAAGTAAACCTGCAAACAAAAAATAATGATTAAAATGATTGACACAAGGCGCTATATCTATAGCGCTTTGTTTTTATATACTTCCATATTTTTAGTTTAAAAATCACAAACATAGAAAACATTTTTAAAATATCAGGCGTATAATATAAGTATACACAACTCGATATGGCATCTACATTTGCGCTTGTGATAGAAAATAGTATCGGTAAGTTTTTTAATATCATTAGATTTATTGAAGATCATTATGTAACTTTATTAGAAAGTATTGCGATTGTGATCTTTGTATGGATCTTAAATAAGATATTTTTACTGATTGTTTATCTAACCACAAGAAAAGGCAAAAGAAGTGAAACCATTGGTAATTTGTTTAAAGGTTTTGTGAAGTATTTATCTCTTTCTATAGCAATATTCTTAATTCTAGGTGCATGGGGTGTTGATACACCAACACTACTTGCTGGTGCTGGCATTATAGGACTTGCCATAAGCTTTGGAGCCCAAAGCTTAATGGAAGATTTATTTGCAGGACTAGCAATCATCATGCAAAAACAATTTATTGTTGGTGATATTGTAGAATTAGAACATTTTAGAGGTACAGTTAAAGAAATTGGACTTAGAATCACAAAAATTGAAGACTTAAATGGTGATATTTTATTAATCAATAATTCAGATATCAAAAATGTGATTAATACCTCTAGTTCATTATCGGTTGCGATATGTGATATAGGGATTGAATATGGAGCAGATATAGAAAAAGTTGAACATATTATAAAAAATAGTTTAGAAGAAATTAGAAGTAAAATTCCAATGATTAAAGAAGGACCATTTTATTATGGTATTGACAAGTTAGCTGATTCTGCAGTAGTGTGCAGAATAGTAGCTAAAACTGAAGAACAAAATAGACATAGTGTCAGAAGAGCTTTAAATAGAGAAGTTAAATTGGTATTTGATAAGCACAGAATCAATATACCATTTCCACAGGTTACTGTGCATCAAGAAATTGCTCAAAAATTAAAAGAATAGAGTAAATTTATAAATTAAATATAAAAAATATTTGTAAAAAAGAATTTAAGTCATATAAAAGCATGTCAGTTGAGTTTGATTTGAATACATACTATAATTAGTTTGAATTCGAAATAAATGAGAAGGCTGTGTAGATATGAGTAAATTTGAACTTGGTATTACAACGTTTGCAGAAGTATTAGAAAATCCTAAAAATCACATAAGCGTAAGCTATGATGAAAGAATTAGACAAGTTGTCGATGAAATAAAACTTGCTGATCAACTTAAACTAGATTTCTTTGGGATTGGTGAGCATCATAGAAAAGAATATGCAGCATCAGCACCACATATGATCTTAGCTGCAGCAGCACCAATCACAAATCATATCAAACTAAGCAGTGCAGTGACTGTATTATCCAGTGAAGACCCTGTAAGAGTATATCAAAATTATGCAACATTAAATGCGCTATCTCATGGTAGATGTGAGCTTATGGTAGGTAGAGGATCATTTATTGAATCATTTCCTTTATTTGGTTATGATTTAAATGACTATCATAATTTATTTAGTGAAAAATTAGAGTTGTTATTAAATATAAAAGATCAAGAAAAAGTTTCGTATAAAGGTGATTATAGAGCACCTATTAATCATCTTGGTGTTTATCCAAGAACTGAAGATTTAACAATTAGTGTTGCGGTTGGTGGTACGCCAGCATCAGTCATCAGAGCAGCAAAGCATGGAATTCCTTTATTTCTAGCAATTATAGGTGGAAATCCGATGATGTTTAAAGGACTCATCGATTTATATAAAAAAGAATATCTTGCTCATGGACATGATCAAGATCAAATGTTTATCTCTGTGCATTCTCATGGTTATGTCGCAGACACATTTGAAGAAGCTTATGAGACTTATTATCCATCGATGGAACAAGCCATGAATTTGATAGGAAAAGAGCGTGGATGGAGTAGGTACACCAAACAAACATACGATAAAGCAATTGATATGAATGGTGCTTTATATGTTGGTGATCCAGCATATGTTGCTAAAAAGATTATCAACATAAAAAAAGCCTTAGGGATTAATCGATTTGCACTCCATGTGCCAGTTGGATATTTGGATCATGATCTTGTGATGAAATCAATTAAGTTATTTGGAACAAAAGTTAAAAAGATTGTTGACAGTGATTGATGATAAATAATTGATTCATATTACTAGACCTCTATATTATGATATATAATGTAGAGGTTTTTTCATATGATGATTAAAATATGTTTAAGAGTATGATCTAAGTTTTTAATTATATATTTTACTGCAAAACATAAGTTGTTTTGCAATCGTTTATGTACTTGATAACGAATTTAAGCAATAAAACTGATATCATATGACTATGAGTAAGTTTGATTTTATGAGTATAGACATGTTAGAATTATTATAAAGATAGAAATTATATAAGATATAAAAAAAATAGGAGAGTAATTGATTATGACAAAAACTATTAAGAAAATTAGTTCTATACTTATATTAATCATGGTGAGTATGACTTTGTTTGCTTGTGATAAATAAGAGACTGATAATAAAGATAAACTTGATAATGACAATAAAATAACAACTAGTATCGTTTATGAGAAAGATATAACAGATACTTCAAAAAATGGTTACATCGATCAATTTAATGAATATAACTATATTGAAGAAGAGGATGCACTAGCTCTTACTTATTCAAAAACTGATTTTGAGATTAATTTTGATGGAACAATGTATGATGCGGGTATTAATATAAAGTGGCCATATCAAGAAAATAAGCAATAAAAAATCTCATTTATGATGAGAAGTGATATTGCTCTTCCTGTGTCAGTTATTACATCTGAAACGCATTTAGAGGATTTAACTATTGAAAAAGCATATAAAGAGTTTGTTACATATATGGATTCAAATGATTTTAAACTAGAGAATCCTTTAGATATAGTTGTTAATATATTTTTTGGAATGACAAACGAGGAACCAACAGAAAATACTGTTTACATTAAATCTATTATTGTTGAAGAAATATCGGAATAATTACCTATCATAAATGCAATTTACAATATAATTGAAGCTAAGTTATGACAAAATGTAATTCAAATATCTGATTTTTTTAAAAAGCCACCTTTATACCTGATGTGGCTTTGCATTTAGTCTTTTCTAATATAGTTTGGTTTGTCAATAACAATTGAATTTTGTACATAAATCACCTTAGAAAAATGTACATTCAAAATCTTATGATAAATGAATGGCATAACACCTTTAAAGATTCTCATGTATTAACTAAGTACTTAGTTTATTCAAAGTATTTAGAAGAAAGAAATGTTGATGCATTAATATCAGCTAATAGTTTCTTTGAAAGTTATCTAGATAAATACTACGACTTTAATGATTTAAAAAATCATGTTCAATATTTCTTATTTCAATATCGAAAACTATCTAAAGCAGAACGAAATAGGATAACGAACCGTATGGGTTATTTAACCAATGCAATTAAAAGAAACCAAAGAAGTTTAGAGTGGAAAGCATCAGATGAATTTAAACAGATACAAAAGGTTGAAACAATTGCTGGTAAACGCTTAAAAAAAGATGCGCAAATCTACTTTCCAAACGATCCAGTTAGACAAGAACTTTATTATGATAAATATTTCTTTACATACATTGGCGAAGAAACAAAGAAGATACGTACAGAATTTAATAAAAAATGTAGTGTGAAATGAAAATATTCCTTTGGAATG
>WPCH01075224.1_pt1 | contig 23675 bp, 22 predicted proteins | sample 5399881 | NCBI WGS metagenome assembly WPCH01 (sample SAMN12869468, study PRJNA574797) | sludge metagenome | isolation source: wastewater treatment of pH5 | place: China:Beijing | collected 2019-05-20
TTTAAAGGATGCCCAGAGCATGGATGTCCTTTTGAGGCAACCATGGCTCATTATTCCGGGGATCTTTATTTTCATCTCCGTCCTTGCCATTAACTTTATGGGGGATGCACTGCGGGATGCCTTTGACCCTTATGCCTGATAACTAGAATCGTACCGATGGAGGGACCACGATGCGCCAGAACAACGTAGAAAACCAAGAAGTTTTTGGAAAGATGAGAACCCTACGCCACACACTCCGCCCAGCAGAACAAGATGTTGCAGAATTAATCCTCGCTGACCCGCGGAAGGTGACGACGATGACTATAACCGAGCTGTCCAGGCTTGGTAGCTGTAGTGAAACCACCATTACCAGAATGGCAAAAGCCATAGGTTATCAGGGTTTTGGTGAGCTAAAAATGGCCATTGCCACAGAGCTCCCTCAGCGAGGGACGAATCTCTTTGAAACAATTGAACCTGACGACAGTCTGGGGGCAGTGGCAGCCACCTTTTTCAACACCTGCCTGCAATCCTTTAATGACACTCTCAATTTCTTGGAAACAGCTCACTTAGAGCAAGCAGTGCGCATTTTAAGGGAAAGCTCCCGGGTTGGTTGCTTTGGCTACGGTGCCTCAGGACTGGTGGCCAATGACGCCCAGCAAAAACTGCTGCGAGTCAGTGTCAAGGCTTGGTCTTTCGTGGATCCCCACGAGCAAATATCTTTTGCTAATGGTTTATCTTCTGAAGATACGGTACTTTGTATCTCCCACTCCGGCGAAACCAAGGACGTCTTAGAGTCCATGTCTGTTGCCAAAAAAAGTGGAGCTAAGATCATCGGTATTGTAGGAAATCCCCGTTCTAAATTGGCTGAAAGCTCTGATGTGTTCTTAACGGCCTTGTCTAGTGAACCCCCTTTTAGGAGTGGTTCTATGGTTACGAGGTTGTGCCAGTTAGCCATTGTGGATTTACTCACCTTAGGGATTGCCAGCAACCGCAAAGAAGAAATTTTAGAACAGTTTGGTCGCAATCAGGAGACGGTGTACCAGCGTTCCATGCACGGACAAGACGAAAGGTGAGGCCTGTGGATGTGAAGGACTTTGTAAACCAGGTAAAAGGAAGACTGATTGTTTCTTGTCAGGCTTTACCGCAAACACCCCTGGACCAACCCGAGATCTTAGCCGCCATTGCACAGTCTGTAGAACTGGGCGGTGCAGCAGGTCTAAGGGCTGAAGGGGCCAAGAATATTGTCGCGATGCGTGAAGTTTCGAGTTTACCCATTATTGGTCTTTATAAGACGTCCAATCGGGAAGAAACCTATATCACTCCCCGTTTTGAACACGCAAGGGAAATTGCTAAGGCAGGGGCAGATATCATTGCCTTGCAGGCAACAAGCCCAAGATTTGGGGATTGTACTCCCCTTTCGGAGCTCATCGCAAGGATCAAGCAAGAACTGGGTCTTGGCGTGATTGCCGATGTTTCCACACTACAAGAAGCGGAAGAAGTAATTAGGGCCGGCGCCGATCTCGTGGCAACCACCTTATCAGGCTACACGCCCCATACTTTAGAGCGAGAAAAGCCTGACCTTGATTTAGTTGACCAAATAGCAAGGCGGGGGATTTCGGTCATTGCTGAAGGAAGATACTCCACCCCAGAGCAGGTCAACTTGGCCTTTGAGCGGGGTGCATTGTCTGTGGTGGTGGGGACTATGATTACGATGCCTGATCGGATTACGAGGCATTTTGTAGAACGTATAGAGGCACATAAGAGGAGCGATTTAGATGAAAAAAACCAGTCTTGAGCATCTGATTACAGAAACACGCAATCAAGCTACTATGCACATCGATGAGTTATCCATCTTCGAGAGTATCCACTTGATTTGTGCAGAGGATCAAAAAGCTGTAGGGGCCGTAGAGGCTCAGGCAGATCAGATGGCTCAGGCTGTGGAGCTCATGGTTGATTCCATAAAAAAGGGTGGAAGAGTCTTTTATATGGGTTCAGGGACCAGCGGACGTTTAGGTGTCCTGGACGCTGCGGAACTTCTTCCTACCTTTGGTGTGGGCGAGGATGTCTTTAAAGCCATGATTGCTGGCGGTGAGACAGCCATGTTTCATCCGGTGGAAAAGGCCGAAGATGATTATCCTGCTGGGATCGCGGACTTTTTGGCTGAAAACCCCAGTTCATTAGATGTCTTAGTGGGTCTTAGTGCCAGTGGCCGTACTCCCTATGTCTTGGGAGCTTTAGAAAAGGCCAAGGAGCTAGGCTTATCCACCATTGGGATCACTTGCAATGGTGAAACGTCCATGAAGGAAATAGCGGATGTAACCATTGCCCCTGTGGTGGGCCCTGAAGTGATTACGGGATCCACCAGGATGAAGGCGGGTACAGCCCAAAAGCTTGTCTTAAATATCCTGAGTACCGTGACTATGATCCGCTTAGGCAAGGTCTACCAGAACTTGATGGTGGATATGCAGGCCACCAATGAGAAACTGCAGCGCCGGGCAGAACGGATTGTTATGGATGCCACAGGAGCTACACTACAGGATGCCAGGGATACACTTGCCAAGGCCAATGGCAACATGAAGGCTTCCATTGTGATGCTCAAGGCTGGCTGCGATTTTGAGCAAGCGGTGCAATTATTAGTCGATAGTGAAGGCTTTGTGACCAAGGCTATAAAACTTGCAGAAGCGTTTAGGGGAGGGAGGTAGGATGAAATCGAAACTAGCCGTGGGATTAATGTCAGGAACCTCCATTGATGGGATCGATGCAGCCTTAGTCCGTATGTATCCCGATCATCGCTTTGATCTTGTCAATTTTTTGAATCAGCCCTATACGGAGCTGCAAAGAAAACAGATTCTAGCCCTTTGCGATCCCCAAACGTCTACGGTCGAAGACATTTGCCGGGCCAATATGGACTTAGGTGAGCTCTTTGCCCAGGCTGTTCTCACGTTAGCCAAGCGTTCGGATTTGGACCTTGCCCAACTTGATTTTATTGGTTCTCATGGACAAACCGTCTTCCATATACCGGGTCATTCGACGCTCCAAATCGGTGAGCCGGCCGTGATTGCCAACCGTACGGGAGTGATCACGGTGGGGGATTTTCGCCCCGCGGATATTGCCTTAGGGGGGCAAGGCGCTCCCTTAGTGCCTTATTTTGATCAAATCTTCTTTCAACACCTAGCACCCGTTGCGGTCCAGAATATTGGAGGAATCGGCAATGTGACGGCGGTGACCAAGAAAGGGCAGTTTTTACTGGCCATGGCCTTCGATACAGGACCAGGCAATATGCTAATTGACGGTGTGGTCGAGATCCTCACCGAAGGAAACCTAACCTACGATCAAGATGGCAACTTAGCTGCCAAAGGTAGAGTGGATGGAGAACTGCTTGCACGTTTGCGCTCCCATCCCTATCTCAAAGAAAAACCGCCGAAGACCACAGGCCGGGAGTTGTTTGGTCACACGTTCGCCCAGGATCTTGTGGCGAACTCCAGTCTGGCTGCGGAGGACCTTGTGGCCACAGTCACTGCCTTTACAGCGCACAGTATGAAGGATCAATATGAGCGATTTATTCTTCCCCACACTTCCCTTAACCAGGTCATCATCGGGGGCGGCGGAAGTTACAATCCCACGCTGCTAGGGATGCTTAGGGAGCTCTTTACAATTCCTGTTGTGACTCATGAAGATGTGGGAATCTCCAGTGATGCCAAAGAGGCCATTGCCTTTGCCTACTTAGCCGAAGCAACACTGAAAAGGCAGGTCAATAATGTACCTGCAGCGACTGGAGCAGAGCCTGGCATTTTAGGCAAGGTATGTTATCCACATAGAAAGTCTAGGGTGATGTCATGAGCAAAGCAATTTCCTTGGAAGCCAAGATCGGTCAGCTCTTTATGTTTGGGTTTGCTGGGACCGAACTGACTCCCTTCATCCAAAGGCAAATCACAGAAAACAACTTAGGGGGAGTTATCCTTTTTTCTCGCAATATCCGTAGCCCCGAGCAAGTTGCTCGCCTCAACCACAAGCTCCAAGAGTTGACAGAAGGAGCACCCAGCCAAGCCGGTTTATTTATCTCTGCGGATCAAGAGGGAGGTACCATTGCCCGGTTGACCAAGGGAGTGGTGGTGGCCCCAAGCGCCATGGCACTGGGAGCTACAGATAGCGAAACCATGACCGAAAATGTCTGTGACATCTCGGGCCTAGAACTTCGGACGGTGGGCATCAACATGAATCTCGCACCGGTTGTGGATGTAAACAACAACCCCCAAAACCCAGTGATTGGTGTGCGTTCCTTTGGTGAAAACCCAACACGTGTAGCCAAACTTGGTGCTGCGGCCATTCGTGGTTATCAAAGGCACCTGATGGCTGTGGCCAAGCACTTTCCTGGCCATGGAGATACGACATTGGACTCTCATCATGAGCTTCCCACCATCTCCCATGATCGCATGCGCCTAGACAACGTTGAACTCATTCCTTTTAAAGAGGCCATAGCAAGCGATGTAGGGGCGATTATGACCTCCCATGTAGCCTTTCCGGCCATTGAACCAAGGGAGGGGCTGCCAGCGACCCTTTCCTACCAGGTCCTCACCAAGCTTTTACGAAAAGACCTTGGTTTTGATGGCCTCGTGATGACGGATTGCATGGAAATGCTGGCGATACAAAACACCTTTGGCACCGTCGAAGCCGCTGTGATGACCATCGAAGCTGGTGCTGATTTAGTCATCATTAGTCACCGTGAGGAGTTACAAAGGCAAGCCTTTGATGCCTTACTTGGGGCTGTTCGATCCGGAAGAATCTCAGAAGAGCGCATCGATGAATCCTTCCAGCGAATCATGAAAGCCAAAGCAAGGTTTAACCTGCTCCAAAAAACAAAAGCGACATTCGATCTTAGTTCTTTAGGAGCCGTAGAGCATGTTGAGGTCATGCAAGAGGCCATACAGAGCAGCTTGACTCTGGTGCAAGATCACAAGGAAAACCTTCCCTTAGGCAATGAAAAAGTTTTCGTGGTTGAGTTTCAGGGAAGTGCTGCAACCCAAGCAGAGGATGTCCTCCTTGATCTAGGGACCCTAGCTGGTGCTTTAAAACATCATGGTCTAGAGAACATGGGGCACATCACCATAAGCATGGGGGTTTCCCTAGATGAGCAGCAACAAGTCCTTGCCAAGGCCCAGGAGTATGACAAGGTGATTGTAGCCACAGCCGATGCCCATCTCAACAAGGGGCAAGGCGCCTTAGTGCAAGAACTGTTGAACAGGAAGAAAAACATCATCGCCGTTGGCACCCGGACACCCTATGAACTCAAGGTTTTTCCGGAGATTCCAACCTATCTTGCAGCGTTTGGTAATCGCCCCCTCGTGTGGGGTGAAGTCGCCCAAGTACTCCTTGGACGCTCAAAGGCTTTAGGAACACTCCCTGTGACAATTCCAGAGATTATATGAGTGAGGAGGTGAGTGCAGAAAATCCCTGTACTTCAAAGCAAGTGAGTAGATCGACGATAAGAGGAGGTTAACGATGCGAAAATCGAGTGTATTGGTATTGGTTGTTACTTTATTGATCGTAGCTTTGGCCCTGCCCGCCATGGCCAGTGAGGTTAGGCGTGGTGGAGTTGTTCGAGTAACAGAAGGTCGACAAGGGGTACTTGTGAAGAACTTCAACCCGTTTTCACCCAATGCTTTGCAATCCACATTGGGACATTTCTACGAAACCATGCTTGTGAGCAATAACTACACAGGGCAAATTCTACCATGGCTGGCCAAGGACTATGTGTGGGCTGATGATCTCATGAGCCTGACGCTCTTCTTGGAAGACAATGTGGTTTGGAACGATGGTCAAAAGTTCACCGCAGACGATGTCCTTTTTACCTTCAATCTTGCCAGAAGCAATGCAGCTCTGGACCGTTCAGGAATCTGGCAACAGGGTTTAGGTGAGATCGCCAAGATCGACGACTATACAGTCAAGCTGTTCTTCGACAGTGTCAACGTTCCGGTCTTAACGAGGGTGGCCGAGGTCTACATCATGCCCAAGCATATCTGGGAAGACATCGAAAATCCCAGCGAATGGACGGGTAATGAAAATCCTGTGGGTACAGGTCCCTTCATGTTTGTGGATGGAACCTTCAGTGAGTTTGCGTATCGCCTAGAGCGTAACCCCAACTACTGGCAAATGGGAGCCGACAATCAGCCCCTACCCTATATTGATGGAGTTCAGTATGTGGGAGCTACGGGTAATGAGCAAGCGGCGATGAAAATCATCAATGGTGAAGTGGATTGGGGTGGCTATTTTATCGCCAATATCGATCGACTTTATGTCGCTGCAGATCCAGAAAACAACCACTATTGGTTGCCAGAGGGCAATGTGGTATACCTTAGCTTGAATAATGACGCCGAGCCCTTTAATAATGCTAATGTCCGCCGGGCTGTGGCCATGGCCATTGACCAAGAGGAAATCACCATCATTATGGATTCTGGTGCACTTCCTGCAGATAGTTCTGGTGTGAAGCAAGGTTTCTTGGGCTGGGTATCGGACGAAGCCCGGGCCTTTGACCCTGGATTTGATCCAGCTGGTGCCATAGCCTTACTCGAGGCTGAAGGTTACCGCCGCAATAACGCCGGAATCATGGAAAAAGATGGGGTTCAACTATCCTTTGACCTCTATGTACCTACAGGTTGGAGCGATTGGATTATTGCCTGTGATGTGATCAGTGAGCAGCTCGCAGCAATTGGCATTAATGCCCGGGTTGCCCAAAGAGCGTGGCCATCACCATTTATGGACAATTTGATCAATGGAGATTATCAGATGTCCATGGGTTATGCAACCTCGGGTTCGTCGGCTTTCTTCCAGTCCGATAACATCTTGCACTCCCGTCACTATGCACCGGTTGGAAAGGCCGCAACGAGCCACTCCCAAGTTCGCTACCAAAATGCCATTGTTGACAATGCGTTGGATGCCTTCAGGCGCAGTATTGATGTGGATGAGCAAGCAGAACTTATGAGCACCGTTCTTTATGAGTTCATGAAGGATCAACCTTTGGTACCACTTTTCTTTAACCCCGTGTGGTTCCAGTATTCAACACGAAACTTCACAGGTTGGCCCAACCAAGACAATCCCTATGTCGATCCGCAGGCGGCTGGTATGGGTAAGATGCTGATCTTCTTGAATCTCCAACCGAAGCAATAAAAAAACCATCCCCCAGCTCTGCTGGGGGATTTATCAAGGTCAGGTGGAATCATGAAATATTTTGCTCGTAAACTCATATGGTTTGGTTTAGCTATCTTTATCGCCATTGTAATCAACTTCGTTCTCCCTCGCTTGATGCCAGGTGATCCGGCTACCGTCTTAATTCACCAACTGGGTAACATTGACCCTGCCGCAGAATCAGCCATTCGGGCAGCCTTTGGAGGAGAAACGGAGTTAAATCTCTTGCAGCAGTTTGGGGCTTATGTGGCAAATCTGCTTCAGGGAAATTTAGGCATATCGGTGAGCCATTATCCGGCTGGAGTTAGTGATGTGTTGAGGCGCGCTGTGCCCTGGACCCTGGGTTTAGTTGGGTTTGCCACGATCTTAAGCTTTCTGATCGGTACCTTGTTAGGAACGGAAATCGCCTGGAAGCGGGAAAGGTCCCTTTCTTCGATTCTTCTTGGAGCCTTCTTATTTATGCGTTCCTTCCCTTTTTTCTGGTTTGGCTTGGTCCTGGTCTACTTTTTTTCCTTTAAAAATCCCATCTTTCCCCTAGGTGGGGGAGCCGATTCGGCCATTATGGATCGCTCTTCTTGGGAGTTTGTTCGTTCGGTACTACGCCATGGTTTCTTGCCGGCTATGACCATTGCTATTACCTCCCTTGGTTATTGGATCTTGTTGATGCGCAATAACATGTTCAATGTCTTAGCCGAAGATTACATTACCGTGGCCGAAGCCAAGGGTTTATCTAGGCTACGTATTAAGTACAACTACGCAGCCCGTAATGCGATTTTGCCTTCGATTACAGGTTTTGCCATGCAGTTAGGCTTTGTAGTGGGCGGTAGTTTGATGACGGAAATGGTCTTCTCCTATCCCGGCGTAGGGTTTATGTTTTACCAAGCCACCCAGCAAAGGGATTATCCTTTGATTCAAGGTATCTTTTTATTCATCTCCATTGCCGTCTTAAGCGCTAACTTCTTTGCGGATATGGCCATTATGGCCTTGGACCCGAGGGTGAGAGGAGGTCGTTCCCAATGATGCGGGATTTTGCCGGCTTGTTTCTTTCCAATAAAAAAGCCTTAGTGGGTCTGATCATCCTAACCCTCTTTGTTTTGGTTGCTGTCTTTGCACCACTGATTGCCCCTTATGGGTCGCATCAAAATCGGGGTGACGATGGCCGAAGATTTCCAGCTCGAGCCCCTGTCGGTGGCAAGCATCTTTTAGGAACCACCCAGACGAGTTATGATATCTTCTCCCAGTTTATTTATGGAACCCGTACGAGCTTGTTTATTGGACTGTCCACAGGATTACTCACCACCGTGATCTCTCTTACTGTAGGGCTCGCGGCGGGTTATTTTGGGGGCCTAGTGGATGATGTGATTTCCTTTGTGATTAATATTTTCTTGGTCCTTCCGACCTTAGTTTTAATTATTGTCATCGCGACCTACATTTCTGTGGAGGGGATCATGCCCATTGTCTTAGTTCTAGCCATAACGGGCTGGGCTTGGGGAGCTAGGGTGATTCGCGCCCAGGTGCTTTCTGTGAGGCAACGGGAATATGTCCAGGCAGCAGAGGTTTTGGGAGAACGTCCCTTTGTGATCGTGTTTCGGGAAATTTTGCCGAATATCATTCCTTTAGTTATGGCCACCTTTCTCACTTCCACCATTGCAGCAGTCTTGGGTGAAGCCTCCCTGTCCTTTTTGGGTCTGGGGGACTTGACAGTGATTAGCTGGGGCACCCAACTCTATTGGGCACAAAATAGTGCTGCGCTCCTCTATGGTGCTTGGTGGTGGTTTTTACCTCCTGGCATGGCTATCGGTTTACTCGGAACCTCCCTGGCTTTATTAAACTTTGCCATCGATGAAATTTCCAATCCTAAACTACGCCAAAGGTAGGTGAGCAACATGGAACATATTCTACAAGTAAACGAACTCCAAGCAGGGTATCAAACCAAGGATGGCCGGGTGCAAGCGGTGGATCGGGTCAGTTTTACACTGAAGAAGGGCGAGTTTTTGGGGCTGGCCGGTGAGTCGGGCTGTGGTAAGTCAACGCTGGCCTATGCCATCATGAATCTTTTGCAGAGTAATGGCAGAATTTTTTCAGGTGAAATTCTCCTTGCGGGTCGAGATATTGCCCATCTTCCTGAGGCAGAGCTCCGCAAAATTCGTTGGTCCAAACTTTCCATGGTCTTTCAATCGGCCATGAGTGCACTGAATCCTGTACTGACCATTGGCGAACAGCTCATGGATGGAATCATAGCTCATCGCAAGGGTGTCTCGAAGCAGGCTGCCAGAAAACGGGTGGAGGAGCTGATGACGTTAGTAGATCTCTCCCCGGAACGACTGAATGACTATCCCCATCAACTTTCGGGGGGGATGAAGCAAAGGGTTGTCATTGCTATGGCACTGATTCTCGAACCCGATGTGGTGATTATGGATGAACCGACTACGGCTTTGGATGTCGTGGTCCAACGGACGATTATTGAGAAAATTGAAGAGCTTAGAAAGGCTTTAGGCTTTTCGGTGATTTTTATTACCCATGATCTTTCGCTCTTGTTAGAAGTATCGGATCGCATTGCCATCATGTATGGGGGCCAGATTGTGGAGACAGGACCTGCCCAAAATCTCTATGCAAGACCCTATCATCCTTATACAGAGGGTTTGCTTAACTCCTTTCCGCCCTTGATGGGTGAGTATAAAGACTATGGGGGAATCCCTGGCAAGCCACCCAGTCTTTTAAATCCAGAGCCTGGCTGTAGATTTTATGAGCGCTGTAAGAAGCGCATGGATGTGTGTAAAAACCCTATCCGGTTGCTCTCTGTGGAGGAATCCCACCAAGTCGCCTGTCACTTATATACGGAGGAGGGGAGTCCTGATGGCCGAAAACGTCTTGGAGCTTAAGGATGTTTCGATGTACTTTCCGGTTAAGCGCTTTGGTACAAAGATGCAATATGTCAATGCCATGTATGATGTCTCCTTTGCAATCAAGGAAGGTGAAATTGTATCTTTAGTGGGTGAATCAGGCAGTGGGAAGACTACGACGGCCAAGGTTGTGTCGAAACTGCATGAACCGACCAAGGGCCATGTGTTGTTTAGGGGCCAGGATGTGTTTGCGCGGAGTGCCAAGCAAAAAGGGTATAAAAAGGCTGTGCAAATGATCTTTCAAAATCCCTATGAAGTGCTTAATCCAACACATACGATCGAAAGCATTTTGCAAAGACCCTTTAAGATCCATAAGCTTGCTACCAAGGCTGATTTAAGGGAGAGACTAGCCCAATCCCTAGCCGGTGTGGGTCTGGAGCCACCCGAAAAGTATTTGGGTAAGTTTCCCCATGAGCTGTCGGGTGGGGAGCGGCAGAGAATTAACATTGCCCGTGCCATTTCGGTTGAGCCCAAGCTTTTGCTGGCCGATGAGCCCACGTCCATGCTGGATGTCTCTATGAAGATGATTATTATGAACATGCTGCGGCGTTTTAGGGATGAGCAACAGATTGCTTTGCTTTATATTACTCATGATTTGGCTGGAGCGAGATATATAGCAGACCGCATTGCTGTGATGTATGCAGGGATGATTGTGGAGATGGGACCAGCCGATGCTGTGATCCAAAAGGCCTACCATCCTTATACCCAGCTGCTTAGATCCGCAGCTCCCCAACCTGAAAAGGGCTTTAGGCAAGGGAAGCTGACAACCAAGGGAGATATCCCGAATCTCATGGATCCTCCTAAGGGATGTCGGTTTCATCCCCGCTGTCCTTTGGCTTCTCAAGAATGTTCAGCCAAAGTCCCAGAGCTAAAAGGCGTGGCAGATAACCATATCGTTCGTTGTATTAAGGTTTAGCTGAAAGAAGGTGTGCACACATGCAAAATGCCGTATGGGTATATTTTAGACCAGGATTTAATCCACCCGAAAGTGTCCAGGAGTTTGTCGCTTGGGCCAAGGCCTATGATGTGAAGGTGGTACTCTTACATGTGGAGGGTAAGAAGTATGCCGATGGACCTTTGGTGGAGACCCAAATCCAAGAGTTTATTGAGGGCTGTATTCAGCATGAGTTGGAGGTCCATGGCATGTATAATGCACTGACTTCTGTGCCGGATGCATGGATCCAAGCAGAGTATAAAGACCTTTTTTGTGTGGATTATCATGGTATTTCCATCCTTGATGAGCCTATCTCGGGACGGCGTTTGTTTATGGATCCAAAGAAGCCAGAAGTGGTTGAGCTTTTGAAGCAGATCACTGCAAACATTTTAAAGAGTTATCCAGGTCTTTGTGGAATACAGCTTGATTTTATTCGCTATTATCACATGGAAAGTACGTTGACCATGGATGCCAAAGCCATGGGCCATAATGTGAGTATTTTAAAACAAGGGAATCCTCTGAAGTTACAAGCAGGCGATAGCAAAGTGAGTTACTTTCTCCACGAGGCTCACATGCTCTATGACGATCCGCCCCTTGGGGATCGCTTCGTCTTTCAGCACAAGTTTAGCTATTGTTTTTGTGATGAGTGTCTAAAGGGCTTTTCTAGAACCTATGGTGTAGAGATACCAGAAGCTTTGGAGCAAACGTCTGAAAAGGCCCAGTGGATTTTAGACCATGCAGCTGACAAGTGGTACGACTATCGCTGCAGTATTCTGGAAGCAGTGGTGCGGGAGGTCTACCTGGTTGTGAAGGCTGTGGATGCAAAAAAGCAGTTTTCGATCACCGTTTGGTATAACTCCCCCTATGGCAATGAACTCATGAATAAGCCCTTAGACCCTCTAAGTGTGGTCAGGGATTTTGGTCAAAACTGGTGGAGCTGGGTCAACCGGGGCTACCTCGATTTTGTTTGTCCCATGAACTATTGGCTGAAGCCCGAAGGTTTTGGGGATGTGACCAAAGAGCAAGTGGCGACGATCCAGAATAAAGTTCCTTTGTATTCTGGTTTGCTTCGAAGCGATGAGTACCCCCTTGATTCTGCGGGTTTAGAAGCGTACAAGGTAGCGGCCAAAGACGCTGGAGCTCAAGGTATTTGCTTTTTCCATTATGGTACGTGGAGGAATCTTCCATGACCCAAGTTACGTTTGAAAAGGCCCAAAGTGTCCTTGAATATGGTATCGAAAACCAAGCCTACCCTGGGGCTGTGGCTGGGGTAGCAAACAAGGATAAAATTTTATTTTTAGAAGCGGTTGGTCACTCGCGCCTTGCACCAACGGAGCGCCCCATGGAAAGGGACGATCTGTTTGATCTAGCCTCTCTGACAAAGCCTGTGGCTACGGCCACGGCACTTCTCCGGTTAGTGCATTTAGGTAAGGTGTCTCTGGATGAACCGGTGGGGGCCTATATTAAAGAGTGGAGGCGTCCCCAGCAAGGCGAGGTTAGCTTACGGCATCTTTTAACCCATACCTCGGGACTTGCGGCTTGGTATCCTCTTTATACGGAGGCGACGAATCCTCGAGATGTTGCGGCCCTGATTGCAAGGCTGGGGTTTGCAAACCCCGTTGGATCCAGGGTGGTGTATAGCTGCCTTAATTTTATCCTTTTGGGCCTTGTGATTGAGGAAATTACGAAAAAAAGGCTGGATGAAGCCTGCCAAGACTTGGTCTTTGCACCACTTAAGATGAAAGAAACGGCCTTTTTGCCCTTACAAAACCTAAAACTCAAGCCTGAACGATTGGTCTTGAATGAGGCCGATAGTTTGTACGAAAAGGGTACGGTGAAGCGGGCTGGTTTATCCTTTGATGGTTGGTTGGAAGGTTATGTTCCAGGCCTTCCCCATGATGGCAATGCCAGGTATGCCATGGGGGGCGTGAGTGGGAATGCTGGTCTCTTTAGTACAGCCAGCGATCTTTTACTCTTTGCCCAAAGCTGGTTAAAGTCTTTAGCCTCCATAGAACGTAGTTTCTTAACGCCATCCCTCGCTAGACTTGCGGCCAGCAATCAAACGCCTGGCTTGACTCCGCCACGGGGTCTTGGGTGGGTGGCCAATTTTAACACCTTAGTCTGTCTTGATCGGAGGCTGGATCCCTGGAACTTGCCATTTAGTGCTCCTTCACCCTATGAGGTGGCCAGTCCCCGATCCAGTGGTGAGCTGCTTTCGGCGGATGCTTGCGGACATACGGGTTTTACGGGCACGTCTTTATGGATTGATCCGAGGAAGGATCTGGCCATTGTCTTATTGACCAATCGTCTCCATGCTGAGGCAAAAATGGGTTTGATGACGATCAGGGCAAGGTTTCATAATGCAGTGATTGCGGATCTAGGACTTTAATTGGGGGAAATGAGATGCACTCTATTGTTTGTATAAAGCAAGTTCCAGAAGGAACCGAGGTTGAGATTGATGAGAAGAAGGGTGTTCTTAAGCGGGAAGGTGTGGAGTCGAAGCTCAACCCTTATGACGCTTATGCCTTAGAGGCCGCGGTGGCTTTAAAGGAAAGGTATGGGGGCAGGGTGACGGTCCTTTCTATGGGTCCTTTGCAAGCAAAAGAGGTGATCCAAGAAGCTTACTCTTTAGGAGCCGATGCTGGTGTTCTTCTTTCGGACCGCAAGTTTGCCGGTGCCGATACATTGGCTACGTCTTATGCTTTGGCTGAGGCCATTCGGCGCTTAGCACCAGCCGATTTAATTTTTTGTGGTATGCAAACCACCGATGGGGATACGGCTCAAGTGGGGCCTGGTATCGCGGAACTTTTAGAACTCCCCCATGCTTCCTATGTGGCTGAAGTCAAAGGCATCTTGGAGAAGTCTATACTGGTTGATGCGGATATGGGCGATGGCATGGAGGAGCTTAGAATTGAACTTCCTTGCCTTGTGACGGTGACGAAGGATTGTAATCAACCAAGGCTTCCGTCTTATAGCCTGAAAAAGGCCACAAGAAACAAAGAAATTAAGGTGTGGGATAGTCAGACACTAGAGGGAGCTAACCCAGATTTCTTTGGCCTTGATGGTTCTCCCACCCAGGTAGAACGAATCTTTCCTCCGTCTAAAACGTCAGAAAAAGTGCTTTGGCAGGGTAGTTCGGAGGAACTTAGCGAGAGGTTTTATGAGAAACTGAAGGAGTTGAAGTTTCTATGAGTGGGATGCGGGTGGATCCGTCGCTTTGTATCGGTTGCGGAGAGTGTGTGGAGGCTTGCCCTTTTGCAGGGGTTGAGCTAAAAGGAGACTCCATCGAGTTTACGGACTCTTGTCGCTTGTGTAGTATCTGTATCAAAGCCTGCCCTACAAATGCTATTTGGTTGGAAAAAACAGAGACAGAGCCTTCCTTAGATCTAGATAAGTACAAGGGTGTGCTTGTTTTTGCCGAGCAAAGGCAAGGGAAACTTCAACCAGTGACTGTAGAACTGATTGGTAAGGGACTGGAGCTTGCTAAGAAGCTCGGCCAAGAAACAGCGGTTTGTTTGGCAGGCGATAAGGTTGAATACTTAGCTAAAGAGCTGCTAGAGTATGGTGTGGACCAGGTGTATCTTTATGATGAACCTGAACTTGCGTGTTTTCGGATCGAACCGTATACAGAGGTTTTGGTGGATTTGGTGGAAGAAATTAAGCCAAGTATCTTGCTTTTAGGGGCAACTCCCCTTGGTCGTTCTCTAGCTCCGAGGGTTGCTGCGAGATTAAGAACTGGTCTGACCGCGGATTGTACCACCCTTGAGGTGAAGGAAAATGGGGATTTGATTCAGACGCGTCCTGCCTTTGGGGGAGATGTAATGGCCCAGATTATTACTCCTAGACACAGGCCCCAGATGGCAACGGTACGGTATAAGGTGATGCCTAGGGCTGAGAAGGTTAAGCCCCATGGCGAGATTGTTCACTGCCAGGTGGAACAAAGTCTATTAAGCTCTAAGATTGAAGTTGTGGGCTTTAGGCCCCACCAAGTCAGTAGTTCGATTACTGATGCGGAGATTATTGTGGCGGCTGGTCGAGGGATCGGGAAGCCTGAAGGTTTGGAGCTTTTAGAACGATTTGCCAAGACAATTGGCGGGACTTTGGGTGTGACTAGGCCCCTGGTGGAAGCAGGGTGGGCTAGTTACCATCAACAGATCGGTATGAGTGGTCGTACGGTGCGGCCTCGCCTTTTTATTGCTTGTGGGATCTCGGGTGCCATTCAATTTGTAGCAGGGATGCGTGGATCTGATCGGATCTTTGCTATTAATAGTGATCCAGATGCGCCTATCTTTGATGTGGCCCACTATGGATTGGTGGGGGATTTGTACGAAATCATACCGATGCTGATCCAAAGGATCGAGGAAGGGGGGAGTCTAGATGCAGTATCCCAAGTTAGTTGAAGGAGACATCACGTATCTTAGGGAGCTTGTAGGCGAGAAGTATATGTATGTTGGCGAAGCGATCTCTGAGGACTATGCCCATGATGAACTTGGTGAAGCGAGGGCTTTTCCTGAGGTTGTGCTTGAACCGGATAGTGCCGAGACTGTTTCTAAGATCATGAGCTATGCCCATGCTAAGGGTATTCCTGTGACGACTAGGGGTAGTGGTACTGGGCTTTGCGGGGGCTGTGTACCCTTGCACGGCGGGATTCTCTTATCCACGGCTAGGCTGAATCGGATCGTGGAGATTGATAGTAATAATCTCACGGCCACAGTGGAGTCGGGCGTTATCCTTTTGGATTTTCAGGAAGCCATAGAGAAAATGGGTTTTTTCTATGCACCGGATCCAGGGGAAAAGAGTGCTACCATTGGGGGAAATGTGGCCACCAATGCCGGTGGGATGCGTGCGGTAAAGTATGGGGTGACAAGAGATCACGTGATGGGGATGGAAGTGGTCTTGCCTACGGGGGAGATTGTCAATTTAGGTGGTAAGGTTGCCAAGAATGCCTCTGGTTATAGCTTATTAAACCTGATGATTGGCTCTGAAGGTACCTTGGGCATTATTACTAAGATTATTGTGAAATTACTTCCTCTACCCAGTAAGGTGTTAACACTTCTTGTACCTTTTCCTTCTCTAGAACAAGCTATTTCAACCGTTCCTAAGATTATTCGAAGCCGCTTAATGCCCCAGGCCATTGAGTTTATGGAAAGGGATGTGATCTTGAGTGCGGAAAAGTTCTTGGGCAAGACATTCCCTCACAAGACAGCTCCTGCGTACCTTTTGCTTCGTTTTGATGGTAATAACACGACGGAGCTAGAAGAACTGTATGAAGCCACAGGAGACATTTGCCTAGAAGCCGGGGCAGAGGATGTGTTGATTGCTGATACCACCGAACGTCAAGCAGGGATCTGGGATGCCAGAGGTGCTTTTCTCGAAGCACTCAAGGCAGAGAGTGCTATGGATGAAGTGGATCTTGTCGTGCCAAGAGACGAAATCGCTGGGTTTATTGGGTACACGAAGGAACTGGAAGAGGAATATGGCGTGCGAATCCGCAGCTTTGGTCATGCAGGAGATGGCAATATGCATGTTTATATCCTCCAAGATGATCTAGACCTATCGCTGTGGAAGGAAAAGATGGAAACCATTATGGATCGACTCTACGTAAGGGGCAAAGAACTACGGGGGCAAGTCTCGGGTGAGCATGGTATTGGGATCTCAAAGAAGCAGTACCTTAGGGATGATCTAGGAGAGACCTTGATTAATCTGCAAAAGCAAATTAAAGGAGTTTTTGATCCCAAAGGGATCCTTAATCCTGGGAAGTTATTTTAGCGGCTTTAGGTAAAAGCGACCAATGAACAATAAACTGTTTGATCCAAGAGAGGTTGAGCCGAGGGGGATACCCCCTTCGCGCTCAGCCTTTTCTAAATTGCGCGAGGAACAGTCCCCCCCTTTCTATTATACGAATATCGTACTTGAATAACGTCACACAAGAAAGAAAGCAACACCTAAGGCGCCACGGGCGACGAAAAAGTGTTGCTTTTCCGCGTTGTTATTAAGAAATTGTGACCCTTTACGGAAGACGTATTGAAGCATTAAGTAACTTGCGTTAAATATCACAAATGGGGTTGAAACCTGCGAAAGACGGGTGTATACTAACGACTAAAATCTCAAAGGAGCAAGAAAGGAAGCGCTAGTATGGGATTAAACAAAAAGTATGATGGGTATCAAGCATACCAATATCTGGAGGCAGGCAAGGATTATTTGGATCTAAAGATGGCCAAGGGACTCGATCGTGTCCCTCAGTACCTGGTGCCACTAACCAAGGAAGAGGAGGGACGCGTCCTTGATTTAGCTGAACGACTAATCATCATCTCGTTGCATGATCATCCAGTGTACTTCCCGGAAAATATGGAGGACGTGTTCGCCTATAACCGGCAAGGACGACAAATCTGTGCATATGAAGAATTGTCCCATTCGTATCTCGACGCAGTCTTTGACAACATGATGGATGGAACATGCACGATTTCGTCCCAAGCAGGCTGGAAGTGGAATGATATCCTTCACGATTTAGGGATGCGGTTCTCTGATCTAGCTCACCAAGATTTTGTGATCCGTTGTGAACGGGTAGAAGATATCTATAGAGCACATAGAGAAGGACGACTGGCTCTAGTGCCCACCATTGAAGGTGCTGCTCCGCTGGAAAATGAGGTCGATCGAGTGGACATTCTCTTTGGCTTCGGTGTTCGTTTAATGGGAATCACTTACAGCGAATCGAATGCCCTAGGTTCTGGTCTGAAGGAGAAGCGCGATGGTGGCTTGACCAGTTTTGGCGAAGAAGTTGTGGAACGCATGAACAAAGTTGGTATGACCATTGATTGCTCCCATGTTGGAATCCAGACTACCCTCGATGTCATTGAAGCCAGCACGAAGCCCATCTTCATGTCCCATGTTGGCGCCAAAGCACTATGGAACAGCAAACGCCTGTCCCCTGACGAAGTGCTCAAGGCCTGTGCTGGTAAAGGTGGAGTAATCGGGATCGAAGCTGCACCTCATACCACTATCACAGAGAAGACCAGGGAGCATTCCATTGATTCCTTTATGGAGCACTTCGAGTACATAAAGGACCTAGTTGGTATTGATCATGTAGCCTTTGGACCAGACACCCTCTATGGCGATCATGTTGGCTTACACCATGCTTTTGCTGCTAACTTATCAACCAAGGGAACCCAGGGAACAAAGGACTTCGATGAAGTGGAATATGTAAGGGGTTTAGAAAATCCCACTGAAGCATCCATCAATATCCTCCGGTGGCTCGTGAAACACAACTACTCCGAACAGGATATTGCGAAGGTCTTAGGCACCAATATTCTTCGGGTGTTGAAGGAGACCTGGGTCTAAGATGGAGTTTCAAGAGGTAATTGAAGGACGCCGAAGTGTACGCCAATATACGAATCAGCCAATCGGCGAGGATCTGCTCGCCAAGATCCTAGATGCGGGGCGCTTAGCTCCCACTGCCGGTAACCTTCAACCGTGGGAGTTCATCGTTATCCGTGACGAAGAGGTCAAAGAGCGCGTTGTGGCCAGTACGTACCCTGGAGCGGATTCAAGCAGTCCCAAGGTGCAAAGTTGGATCAGTCAAGCTCCTGTGCTGGTAGTTGTGTGCATTGATGCAACCCAAAGTGTGGCGAAATACGGACCCTTAGGTGCCGAAGTTGCTTTACTGGACGGAGCGGCTGCCATCCAAAACATGATTTTGGCTGCTGTGGCTTATGGGGTGGGATCGTGTTGGGTCAGTGGTTATCGAACAGATGAGCTCAAAGCTGCCCTGCAAATCCCAGAGGGCGTCAAGCCCTTGGCCATCTTGCCCCTTGGTCATCCAGCAAATATCCCAGAGCCCCGTAAGAAACGGGAACTCCGAGCAATCATTCGTTATGAACAATACTAAAGACGAGGAAGTGAAAGTATGAGTTGGAAAAGTAAAATCGCTGGTAGTGTATTGGTTTGTCTCTTGTTCCTCACATTTGCCGGAGCCGTGGTGGCTGCCCAGGGTGACCGGGTGATTCGCCCAATTTACGTGATTACTCGCCCCCAATCGTCTGCCCCAGATGAGTACGAAACCTTGTCCTTTGTGGCGACTATGATGACTGAATTAGGTATCGACGCCAGGCTGCGGGTTGTTCCCTGGGAACAGCAAGCGGATTTGGTCTGGTTTGAACGGGATCGCTGGGACATGGCTGGATGGCAGATGACAGCTCGCCCCGAACGGTTAGACCCAGACGAGTTCGTTTATAACCTCTTCCATTCGAGCACCCTGGGAGATGGGTATAACTTTGTGGGCTACAACAATCCAGAGTATGATGCCATCGCAGACGCACAGCGCGTTACGGTGGATCAAGAAGAACGCCGTGAGTTAATTTTAAAAGCCCAGGAGATTTTGGCTGAAGACGCCGTTTATAACTTCACCGTCCATCCCCTGATTAGTATCGTTTATAACACGAATGTCTTTGTTGAAGACTCTGTGGTAGACATGGCGGGAATGGGCATCCGAAATTTCTGGACTTACATTAACATTGAGCCCACTGGTAATCAAAAAGCTATCGTTCTCAATAGTAATGATACTGTTCAGGCCATTAATCCCTTTTACATTAGTGGTACAGTCGACTCCTGGGTTTATGAGTTGGTCTATGATCGCCTGATGCGGATGAGTCCAGCAGGATTGCCTGAACCCTGGGCCGCCGAATCCGTTGAGTGGCTCTATGACACAGAGGTGAAGATTGTGCTAAGAGATGGTATGCAGTGGCATGATGGCCAACCTGTTACGGCAGAGGATGTAAAGTTCTCCTTTGAAGCCCCCATGACTGGTCAAGTACCAATGTACAAACCCTTTGTTGATGTCATCTCCAAGATTGAAGTCGTCGATGAGGGTACCTTAGTTTTCTACCTCGAACGTCCTTGGGCTGCCTTTGAAGCAGCGAGCTTGGCCAAGATCAACCTTGCTCCAAAACACATTTGGGGACCCATCTTTGAGGACCTCCAGACCCGGCCTGAGAATGCCGAGTCCATTCAAGAAGACGTTCCCATCGGATCTGGACCCTTTAAGTTTGCCGATTGGAAGTTCGCAGAGGAAGTGGTGCTGGACGCTTTTACAGACCATTTCGCCGCTCCTAAGGTGGACAAGTGGATTGTCCGCTTCATATCGAACATGGAGTCCACCCTGGGCATGATTCAAAATGGTGAGCTGAATTTCTTAGCCAGCTACTCTGGTGATGCTTCTCTCTTAGAGAACATGGTAAACCGCAGTCCTGTGCTGTCCATGGTTTCCTCCGTTGACCTTGGCTTCAGGTTCATCGCCCTCAATCACAATCGGGCGCCCTTTAATGACCCAGCCTTCCGTAAGGCTTTGGTTGCCATCACGGATCAAGACTTCGTGGTTGAAGCTGTTTGGAAAGGTTATGCCGTACCGGCTAACTCGGTTATTGCTCCAGCCCTAGAGTACTGGAAGAACGATCAGCTTGAATGGCCCCAAGGAGGCATTGAACAGGCACGTCAGTTCCTTGAGGACGCAGGGTATGAGTGGGACAACAGGGGTCGGCTCCTCTATCCCGCTGGGCAAGTGGAGGAACACACTCCATCGTTCTAAGTCTAACAGTCCACAATGGAGGGTGTGTTTTAGACACATCCTCCATTTTTAAAAAGAGACAACGCTGTCAGAAAGGAGTGCAGCCTTGAGTTTGAATTGGAAGTATATTGGACGTCGCTTTGGACAGATGCTGATCACTCTATGGGCTATTGCTACAATTTTGTTCTTTGTTTTCCGCTTGATGCCAGGTAACCCTTTGACCGCTTATATTGACCCCAACTTTACCCGAGAACAGCAACAGATCTTGCTGGAGCAATTTGGACTAGATAAGCCCCTTTTCTACCAATACCTAGTCTTTTTGCTTAATCTACTCCGGGGTAATTTGGGTACATCCTTTGTCTATCGGGATAACGTACTGAGTGTGGTGGCTAGGGTTTTGCCCAACACCTTGTACCTCATGCTATTTTCGCTGATCATCGCTTATGTCATCGGTGTCTTAGGCGGCATCTTGTTGGCCTGGCTACGGGGTAAAAAAGGCGAGACAGTGGGGGTTGTCCTTACACTCTTTACTCGATCTGCACCTCAGTTTTGGGTAGGGATGCTGGTTTTAGCCGTCTTTTCATTTCGCCTTGGTTGGTTTCCTTCATCAGGGACGGGTCCAGCTGGTGTGCGCTATGCCTCAGAACTGGCGAAACTTACCTCACCTATTTTTTGGAAGCATATGTTCTTGCCCTCCTTGACTCTAGCCATCTACCTCTTGGGGCTTCCTTTACTCTTGATGCGCACGAATATGGTGGAAACCATGGAAGAGTCTTATGTGACCATCGCCCGCATGCGTGGCCTGAGTGAAAGGCGAGTGATGCTCAAATACGCCGCCCGTAATGCCATCTTGCCAGTGGTTACCGCCATGGCCGTTGGTCTTGGTTATGCCATTGGAGGCAATGTTGTCATAGAGAATGTCTTTAGCTGGCCTGGACTGGGTCGTTTGTTGGTAGACGCGGTCACCATGAGTGATTATCCCCTAGCACAGGGGGCTTTTCTCCTGGCTGCTGCCATCATGGTGTTTATGAACTTTGTAGCGGATTTACTCTATAGCGTACTTGATCCGCGAATCTCACTAGAGGATATGGGGTGATCAAGATGACAGCCATACTAGACTTTTTTCGGCAAGACAAGTTCGCCTTGGTGGGTGCCATCATCTATGTGGTTTTTATTCTGGTGGCTGTGTTTGCACCAGTTCTGGCTCCCTACAATCCCCAGGAAATGGTGCGGGTGGATGGGCGGATTGCCTTTAATCGTGGGCCTGAAACGAACTTCAAACTTGGCACCACCAATATGGGCAGGGATATCTTCTCTCAACTCATCTACGGAGCCCGCCCAGCCTTAACCGTGGGGTTTGCTGCAGCCCTCTTTGTGATGGTTGTGGGGACAGTTGTGGGTTTAACCGCAGGATACTTTGGGGGAAAAGTGGATTCGCTCTTAATGCGCCTTACCGATGTGGCCTTCGGCATACCCTTTGACCCCTTCGTCATTGTCTTAGTTAGTTTTTTAGGACCCAGCGTCTGGAACATCGTTTTGGCCATGGCCTTGCTTTTATGGCGTGATACAGCTCGGGTGATTCGCTCGCAAGTTTTATCCATCAAGCAAAGAGCCTTTGTAGAAGCAGCCCATGTATCTGGGGCTTCTCACTTGCGGATCATCTTCCAGTATATTATGCCCAACATCCTACCCCTTTCTTTGTTGTACGGGTCCTTAGCCATAGGCTGGGCCATCTTGACAGAGGCTGCCGTGAGTTTTCTGGGATTTGGCGATCCCAGTTCAATCAGTTGGGGCTATATGCTGCATGATGCCTATGTGTCTCAAGCCCTCTCGAGAGGTGCCTTTTACTGGATGATTCCACCAGGAATCTGCATTATGTTATTGGTTATGGCGGGCTTTTATATTAGTCGAGGCGCTGAAGAAGTTCTCCAGCCCAAGCTGCGCAGCATGTAAGGAAGGAGGGTTATTGTGGCCTTATTAGATGTACGAGATATGAGAGTTTATTATAAAACGAAAAAGGGGATCGCCCAGGCAGTAGATGGCGTGTCGTTTTCGGTGGAGCCTGGCCAAAGTCTGGGCCTAGTTGGCGAAAGCGGCTGTGGAAAGAGCACCATGGTGAACGGAATTATCAGGGTCATGGCCAAGAACGCCTTTATCCCCAGTGGGGAAGTTGTGTTTGATGGTCAGGACCTCACTTCCCTTCCGGAGAAGGACATGCGTAACATGCGCTGGCGTGAGTTGTCCTTGATTCCACAGGCTGCTATGGATTCTCTGAATCCTGTTTATCCAGTGGAGGATGCCTTCACGGAGGTCCTGATTTTAAAAGGTGGAATGAGACGTAAAGAAGCCCATGAGCGCACCCGGGATCTGTTTACCATGGTTGGCTTGGATCCGGATCGGATGCGAAATTATCCCCATGAGTTTTCGGGGGGAATGAAACAGCGGGCGGCCATCGCTTTGGCCCTTGCCCTAGAGCCGAAACTGGTTATTGCTGATGAGCCTGTGACAGCACTGGACGTGATCGTCCAACGTCAGGTACTCGATGAACTCAAGCGCCTGCGCAGTGAGTTGAATTTGAGTTTGATTATGATCACCCATGATATTTCCGTCGTGGCTGAAACCTGTGACAAAATAGTTGTTATGTACGCGGGAAAGGTGGTGGAGCAGGGGACGACACAAGAGGTGCTCAAAAACCCACTTCATCCTTATACCATGGGTTTGAAGAATGCCTTTCCCGATCTACATCGCCGAGAAAAGCAGTTGATTTCCATTGAGGGCTCGCCCCCAGATTTGGTGAATCCGCCGCCAGGATGTAGATTTGCCCCCCGTTGTCCCTTTGCCCTGGAGCGCTGTGCTACAAGGGAACCTAAGTATCAAGAAGTGGATGGGAACGGGCAGGGAGCTGCATGTTTTAGATTGGCTGAAGTCCAAACCCTACGAAAACTAGCAGAGGAGGTGGAAACATGGCAGTCCGCATGACGCCGAAAGAAGATGATCGGTATGTAGTTGAACTACGGGAGATCGCAAAGCTGTACCCCGTTCGCCAAAGTCTGTTTAGTAAAAAAAATCAAGGTAAGTGGCTTAAGGCGGTGAATGGCGTGGACCTCCGCCTGAAACA
>WPCH01251809.1_pt1 | contig 23667 bp, 15 predicted proteins | sample 5399881 | NCBI WGS metagenome assembly WPCH01 (sample SAMN12869468, study PRJNA574797) | sludge metagenome | isolation source: wastewater treatment of pH5 | place: China:Beijing | collected 2019-05-20
CCACCCGTCCTAACCGGTCCCACTGTTTTCGGCCGGTTCCTGCAGGGCCTGCCCCGCGGGGTGGGGCAGGCCGACGGCGTGGTTGCCGCCGGGTACCGCCATAGGTCTGCGCACGTGCCGACACGTCCGACCCTTCTAGGCCGGGCGGTCAACTCCTTCAACCGTTCCGCATGAGAACCGCGGAGCCGCCGAAACGGGCATTTTCTCCCAGTTCCTCTTCAATCTTCAGGAGCCGGTTGTACTTCGCGACACGGTCGGATCGTGAGGGGGCGCCGGTCTTGATCTGGCCGGCACCCGTTGCGACGGCAAGATCGGCGATCGTGGTGTCCTCGGTCTCTCCCGAACGATGGGAAATCACCGCTGTGTAGCCGGCGTCCGAGGCCATGCGAATCGCCTCCAGGGTCTCGCTTAGCGTGCCGATCTGGTTCACCTTTACCAGGATCGAATTGGCGACCCCCAGATCAATACCTCGCCTGAGGCGGGCAGGGTTGGTCACGAACAGGTCATCGCCGACAAGTTGAACCGAATCGCCGAGCTTTTCGGTGAGCAACTTCCACCCTTCCCAGTCTTCCTCGTCCATACCGTCCTCGATCGAAACGATCGGGAAACGTTCAGCTGCACTCTGCCAGTATGCGGCCATCTCCTCGGGGTTGAGATCACGGTCCTCATGCTCCAGCCGGTAGATGCCATCCGAATAGATCTCCGAAGTGGCGGGGTCCAGAGCGATGAAGACTTCCTCCCCGGGCTTGTACCCGGCCGCCTCGATACCTTCGATCAGCATCTCCAGGGCCGCCTCGTTGGAGGAGAGGTCCGGAGCGAAGCCGCCCTCGTCACCGACCGCGGTCGCGAGCCCGTGGCCAGAGAGGATCTTCTTCAGCGAGTGGAACACTTCGGTGCCGACCTGCAGGCATTCCGAGAAACTCGACGTGCCGGCCGGCATCACCATGAACTCCTGGAAATCAACCGAGTTGTCGGCATGTGCGCCACCGTTCAGGACATTCATCATCGGGACCGGAAGAAGCGAAGGATCAGACTCGCCGTAAAGGTCGCCGAGATAGCTGTAGAGGGGGCGCTTCTCCATCGCGGCAGCGGCATGGGCAGCGGCGAGGGAGACCCCGAGAATCGCGTTGGCACCGAGCCTGCCCTTGTTCTCGGTCCCATCGAGGTCGATCATCAACTTGTCGAGACCGGCCTGGTCAGTGACATCGAAGCCGATCAGGGCGTCCCGGATTTCGCCGTTGACATTGGCGACCGCCTGAGTGACGCCCTTGCCGAGATAGGCGTCGCTTCCGTCGCGGAGTTCGACCGCTTCGAACTCACCGGTGGATGCGCCGGAGGGGACTGCGGCTCGACCGATGTAGTCGTTATCGAGGGTGACCTCGACCTCAACCGTGGGGTTCCCCCGGGAATCGAGGATCTGACGGGCGTGGACGTCTTCGATATTGCTCATTTCGACGCCAATCCTACTTTTGAAGGCTCTCCGCGTGACGTTCGGCCTCGGCCCGCAGGGCCAGCTCGGGGTCAACCCCGCGGCTTCGGGCCTCGGTGACTGCCTCCCAGAGCAGTTCGCCGATCCGGGCTTCATCCCGTTTCCGGTCCGGGTTGTCGGCACCGGCGTTGGCCGGACGCTCCTCGGGATCGAGCTTCCACTGGACCTTATTCGCGTAGATCAGGGCCGGCAAGGCTGGTTTCCTCCAATCCTTCTCGGACTGCCGGCCCTCAACGTCACGTTTGATCTCGTCCCATTGACGGCGCACATCATCGGCAGTCTCGATACCCGCTGCGGCATCCTGCTCATTTGGGGGATAGACATGAGGGTGACGCCGGACCAGCTTCTCGGTCAGCTGGCTCGCCACCTCCGCCAGATCACCAACTCCGCGCTCCTCGAGCAGGAGTGAAAGAAACACCACCTGGAACAGAACATCGCCCAGTTCGTCCCGCATCGCGGCATCATCACCCTCCCGGGCTGCCTCGGCCAGCTCATAGGCCTCCTCGACCGTATGCGGCACGATCGAACGGGCGTCCTGCTCTCGGTCCCACGGGCATTTCTCGCGCAATTCGCGCGTTACCCGGTCGAGCCTTCCTATAGCCCCGGCGAGTTCGCCGGCTTCCACGAGTCCCTACTGACCGGCAGCGGCGCCGAGCTGACTCAGGTCGACCGCTCCGCCTGCCGCGCCAGCCGCCGCGTCGTCAGTCTTGGCATCACTCGGCTGGACCGGCCGCTGAGGAAGGTTCTCGGTCTGACCAAGGACTCCGGCCGAGCCGGTATTTCCACCCGGTGCCATCGGCGCCGCAAGGGCGATCGGAGCCGGGCAACTCAGAGCAGGGTTCTTTCCGGCGCCCGCCTGGTAGCACTTGGGATCGGCAGATTCGAGACGACCGTCACCCTCGTAGTTGTCACAACGCGGAACCGTGTAATCGGACTTGCAGAAGGTGCGGGAAGTCCACTTCGAGTTGTAGTCGGCAACGAAGTCGGTCATCGCCTGCTGCTGCAGGGTCGGCAACAACTGCTGCCGGATCTGCTCGCGAACTTCGTCAATGGGCTTCGTTTCCTCCGGCGTGACCTTGGTCACCCGGAAAACGTAGAACTGGTCGCCAGCCTCGACCGGTCCCTCGAGAACGCCCGTCTCGGCTTCCATGATGTCAGTGCCTGCCGGGTCCGGGAAAGCGCCCTCGGTCGCCACCGTCTTGCCACCTTCGGTCTTCGACGCATGCGCGGAAAGCTGCCTGGCAACTTTGGCGAATTCCTCGTCGCTCGGATCGTCGCCGAGTTCCTCGATCGCCTTGTCAGCCTGGGCTTTCTTGTCAGTGACGATCAAACGGATGTCACGGGTCTCCGGGGTAGTGAAGCTCTCCTTCGAGCCTTCATAGAAGTTCTCGATTTCCGAGTCCGGCACTTCCGTAACCGAATTGGTGATGTCCTCCTGGATCTTGCGGCTCAAGACCTGAAGCCGGACACGATCCTGGACTTCTTCCATCGTGAAACCGCTTTCCTTGAGGAAATCGTTGAAAGCCTTCTCAGTCGGGAACTGATCCTTCTTGATGGTCGCCAGTTCGTTCGAGACTTCACGCTCGGTGGCTTCGACACCCATCTCCTCGGCCTGGCCGGAAAGCCATGCCTGATCGAGCAGGTCGTTGATCGCTGCTTCCTTGACTTCCTCGTACTGCGCGTCACCGGGCTTGGGGGCGGACTGCAGGCCGCCGCGCTTCCAGGTCTGGGTGAATGAGGTTTCGTACTGCTCCTGGGTGATGTCACCCCTGCCGTCAGGGACATCTTCAACCGTGATGATGCTCCCGCTCTCGATCGCCGGGTTGCCGATGCCCTGCGCGAAGGCGATACCCGCAAAAAGGAGCACGAGAATAGCCCCGAAAACGATCAAACCAGATTTGCGTGCCCCGCTCATGCAGTGACTCCTCCTGAAAAGTTCTTGTGGCTGGCAGCTGAAAGCTAAGACTGCGAAGGGCGGAGCATATCCATTTCGGCCAGCGAGCGACCCAGTTCTGACACAGTTGCGAGCCTTGTGGCGGGGTCATTGTCAACCCGGACAGACAATTCATGGGACCGCCACTCGTAAATAGCACCTGACACTTCTTCCCGGACCTTCGAAGCCTGTTCGGAATCCAGCTCCACGCCAGTGACGGTCAACTTGCCTCCCCGGAACTGGACCTGTTCCGCCCCGATCGAACCGAGATCAATCCGGGCCTGCTGAAGGGTCAGGAGGTTCTGTACTTCCTCTGGCGGCGACCCGAATCGGTCGGTGAGCTCGTCGGTGACCTGCCGGAGGTCACCCGGACGGCGCGCCGCGGCGATCCGCCGGTGAATATCGATTTTCGCCGCTTCGAACGGCACATAACTCGCCGGCAGGAAAGCATCGACACCGATGTCGAAGCGAACCGGTTCCCGCTCTGTGGCGGATTCCTGCCGACCGGAAAGCTCCGCGACTGCTTCGTCGATCAGCTGGCAGTAGAGCTCGAATCCGACCGCCGCAACGTGGCCCGACTGTTCATCCCCGAGCAGATTGCCGGCTCCCCGAATATCAAGGTCCCGCATCGCGATCCGGAAACCGGAGCCCAGTTCGGTGTGGTCAGCCAGAGTGGCAAGCCGGGTAGACGCCTCCTGGGTCAGGGATTCCTCGGAGGGGTAGAGCAGATAGGCAAAAGCCCGTTCCCTGGAGCGGCCCACCCGACCCCGGATCTGGTACGCCTGGGCCAGGCCGAGATGGTCCGCCCGATCCACGATCAGCGTGTTCGCGGCAGGGATATCGATGCCGGACTCGATGATCGTGGTCGCGACCAGAACATCGGCGTCACCACGCAGGAAGTTCAGCATCGCCGACTCGAGCTCGGAATCCTCCATCTGACCATGGGCGACCTGAACCCGGATCCCGGGAACCAGGGCGCGCAGGTTTTCGGCCGCATGTTCCAGGCTCTCGACCCGGTTGTGAAGAAAGAAGATCTGTCCCTTGCGGTCGATTTCGCGTTTCACGGCGCGTTCAACCAGCTGCTCATCCCAGGGACCGACATAGGTACGGACCGGACGACGGCCCTCCGGCGGGGTTTCGATCACCGAAATGTCCCGGAGGCCAGCCATAGACATCTGCAGAGTTCTCGGGATCGGCGTGGCCGACATCGAGAGAACATCGACCTTGAGCTTCATCTGACGGAGCAATTCCTTCTGCTTCACCCCGAAGCGCTGTTCCTCATCAACAACGATCAGGCCCAGATCCTTTGCCCGCACGTCCCGCGAAAGCAGCCGGTGGGTACCGATCAGAACGTCAATCTTGCCGTCGCCCCATTCGGCGACCACCTGCCTGACTTCGGCCGGTTTCCTCAGGCGGCTCACCCCATCGACCCGGAACGGCAGGTCGGCGAGACGTTCACGGAAAGTGCCGAGATGTTGCTGGGCCAGAATGGTCGTCGGAGCGAGGATCATTACCTGCTTGCCGTCCGAAGCTGCCTTTACTGCCGCCCGGATCGCCACCTCGGTCTTGCCGTAGCCGACGTCGCCGCAGACCAGACGGTCCATCGGCTGCCCGGATTCCATGTCCGCCTTGACCGCTTCAATCGCCTCGACCTGATCGGCAGTCTCCCGCCAGGGGAAGTTGGCCTCCAGTTCCATCTGCCATTCCGAATCGGGACTGAAGGAATGGCCTTTCCGGGTCTTGCGCTCCGCGTAGAGATTGACCAGTTCGCCGGCGATCTCGGAGGCCGCATCCCGGGCACGGGCACGCATGTTCAGCCACTTCTTGCCGCCGAGCGCTGAAAGGGTCGGGCTGCCGGCCCCGCCGGAGTAGCGCGAAAGCTTGGCGAACTGGTCGGTCGGGACATAGACCCGGTCTTCACCCTTGTATTCGAGGTAAAGGTAATCGCGGGTGATCCCGCCAACCTCTCGTGTCTCGAAGCCGGCGAAACGGGCCACCCCGTGGTCCTCGTGTACGACGTGGTCGCCGACCCTCAATTCGGAAAAGGTCAGACGGCCGCGGACCGCCTCCGGTGCCCGCTCGTCGGCCCGGCGCCTGCGGTTCAAAAGTCGCCGGAAAGGAAGCACCGCAACCTTTGTCCGTGGCGAGACAAAGCCTTCAGCCAGCCGGGCCTCGACCAGGCTGACCGCCGGATCTGTGGGAATCGGACCCTCGTCGACGATCCTGGTGTCCAGCCGTTCGAAGCCGTAACGGGCCCTTTCGGCCTCGCCCCGGGAATCGAAGGCAACCACAGTCCGGTAGCCGGCCTCGACCAGTTTCCGGAGTTCCGCTTCGGCTTCCTTCAGGTTCCTGGCCGGGGATTCGGCGCTCATCGCCCGCATTGCCTCCTCACCCTCCCCGGGACGAGTGAGAATCAGCGTCGCACGATCATTCAGGGGTCCGGCCACATCCTCATAGAGGTGATGTGCGTCGTCGGCATGCATCGCCGTGGTGACGTCCTCCCAATGATCCCTGAGGGCCGGTTCGATTTCCTCGTCCGCGGTGAGGATCACAACGGCAGCCTCGGGAATCAGGTCGAGGGGGGCCCGGAACTGATCCAGCGGAAGGGCTTCGGCCAGGTCAATTCCGGCTTCGTTCTCGCGGGCTTCGGCGATGGTCAGTTCGGCCATCTCGCGGTGATCGACATCCAGTTCGGCGGCTGGCGCCAGCTCGATGCTCTCTGCAGATCCGAGTGAACGCTGTGTGAAGGTGGAAAACCAGCGCATCGACTCAATCTCGTCACCGAAGAAATCGATCCGTGTTGCCCGGTCCTCGGTCGCCGAGAAGACATCCAGAATGCCGCCACGAACTGCGAACTGTCCCCTCTCGAGTACCTGGTCAACCCGTTCGTATCCCGCCGCAACAAGGTCATTGGCAATCTGCGATGGCTCATGTTCCTCTCCCACAGCCAGCCGGAATCCGGCCGGCCTGAGAGAAGCATCCGGGACCGACTCGGCGAGAGCGATCGCCGAAGCCACCACCACCGATGGCCAGTCTTCATCCCGGCCGAAAGAATCGAGCGCATCGATCCTCAAGCCGGTCAGATGTGGCGGCGGTGTGATCTGGGAGGCGTACCCGGTACCTCTCGACGGGTAGGAACGGACGACCCGTTCACCGAGGAAAGCCCCCAGGGCGGCCGTCATCTCCCGCGCAGAGCGATCGTCCGGGGTGACGATCAGAGCAGGGCGGTCCTCCAGCCCGAGATCGTCCTCGAGCAGCGCAGCGATCAGGGCTGGCCTGAGGCTGGCTGAGACTTCAGTCGTGATCGCCTTCTGCCCGGTCGTGCCAGCCTCACGGACATCGGCGGAAAGGCGGGCGATCTGCTCATCCTCGAGCAGCAGGTCAATTGTCGGGCGAAGAGACACGGCCAACAATCAAACAACAACGGGACTGTCCGCTGCCTCAACCCCGGGCGGGCCAGTCCTGCCAACCCGGAAGCAGCCGGATCCCGCCAAGGAAACGGCTGCTTCCGGGTTCGCCACTAAACCGCGAGCCTGGATCTGCGGACGATCGGGTGGGGATGATCGAGCAACCCTTCCGGGTCTACCGCTTCATAGAGATCGGCAAGCCGCCCGATGGTCTCTTCCGGGTACGCGGTTTGCCGGCCGGTCCGGCGCTGCATGAAATTGAGATAGGTGCGGCCCCGACCGAAGTCGGACAGGACATCAGCCGCATGGGCCATTTTTTCCGCGGCTTCCGGAGGGCCCATCAGGAACAGCGAATACTCGCCCTCGATCCTGTCCATCGCTCCGCCACCCGGTGCCGGACGCGCCAGGGCACCCCCAAGATGACGAATTTCGACCATGATCGCGCCACAACCGGTTGCCGGCTGGCCGAACTCGGCGGCCAGTTGTGCCGCCTGCGGCGTGACGGTGTCAAGCAGCACATGCTCGAAGGCATGCGGCGGCTCGGTGGTGTCGATCTCCGGATCGGTGTACTCGTTCAGGAATGCCGCCGGATCTGTGTTCGAGATCGTGTTCAGCATTGGATTCAGGGAGATCAGGGGGCCGAGGTCGGCACTGAGCTGCCCGGCCGGTCGAGGTGCTGTCGCTACGACCACTGCCAGTGCCGGACCTTCAGGTGGCTGGACTAGCCGGACTGCCGTGGTGACATCCTCCGGGGCCTGTCGGGACCATTCCGACCAGACGGTGAGAACCCGCTCGGCATCCTCGATCCCCCAGGCGAGTACTCCGCCGGCCATTTGTGGCACCGGAGTCAGGTTGACCTCAAGGCTTGTGATCACGCCGAAGCCGCCACCGCCGCCACGCAGCGCCCAGAACAGATCCGGATCGGAACCCGAATCTATCCGGCGGTACTGCCCGTCCGGCGTGACCAGTTGTGCAGCCCGGATCGAACTGCAACCGAGACCAAGGTGGCGCGACATGAAGCCGATTCCTCCACCCATCATGTAACCGGTGACGCCGACCGATGCTGCTGAGCCGAAGGGCGCGGTCAGGCCATGTTCACCGGCCGCTTCGATCAACTCACGCCACTGAACCGCCCCGCCGATACGGGCGATTCGTGCGGCTGGATCGATCTCGACCTGGTCAAAAGCGCTGATATCCATCAGGATCCGGTCTGAGGTGTCGCCGATCGGCGGGATGCCATGACCGGTCGAAAAGACAACTACTCGGCGATCGAGGCGGCGGGCCTCGGCCAGCACGGCAGCTACTTCTTCGGGGGTTTCCGGTGCCTTGCGGGCCACCGCGGGAAGGATGTTGATGAGTGAAGGCATTGACATGGCTGGAAGAATTCCCGGGGTACCTTGCCCCCGGATTGCGGTGAAATGACAGGCACATTGCGATGACAGACCCACGGATAACCCTCTGTGGCCGGTTGACAGTTGCCTGGGACGGCGAGGAGCTTGGTGAATCCCTGCCTGGGCGCCAGGGTCGGCTGCTCTTCGCCTATCTCGCCCTGAACCGGTCACGTCCCGTCCGCAGGGACGAGCTGGTTGAAGCACTCTGGGCAGATGAAGGCCTGCCCAGCGGTGGCGAATCACTGCTTGCACCGCCGCTTTCCCGGCTTCGCAAAGCCCTCGGGCCGGGCCGGCTGGAAGGCCGGTCGGAGCTTTCGCTGACTCTGGGTGACGATGCCTGGATCGATTGGGATGCCGCCCACACCGGCATCGAAGGGGCCCGCAGATCCGAAGACGCAGGTGAACACCGTGAAGCTTTCGAGACGGCCACAGAAGCCGAGAGGATCCTCTCCGGCGGACTTCTGCCCGGACTAGAGGCTGGCTGGATCGACGAGTACCGAAATGAACTCGACGACCTGCGGCTCCAGGCACTTGAATTGATCGCAAGGTCCGGCAGCCAGCTCGGCGAAGCGGAACGGGCTCGCGGAGAGAGAGCCGCCCGAGTGGCAGTAGACGCCGCCCCGTTCCGGGAATCAGCCCGTACCGCGCTGATCGGGGTCATGGAGGCCCAGGGCAACGTCGCCGAAGCGCTGAGGGCCTACGAGGAATTCCGGCTTCTGCTCAGAGACGAACTCGGGACCTTTCCGGCTCCCGAGCTGAATGCGGTGCACGACCGTCTGCTGAAAGCACATGAGGGCGAGCCTCCGGCGCCTGTGTTGTTGGAACCGGCGAACGATTCCGCACCCACCAGCCTGAAGCCGTCGGCTCGCATCGCCACTCCACAGGAGATCAGCCGCCTGATCGACCCGAGGATCGATGAGATCACCCTGGTAGGCCGGGAGGGAATCCTCGGACAGCTGAACACGGAGCTGGACCTTGCCGTCGCCGGAGATCTGCGTATTGCCCTGCTGGCCGGCGAAGGTGGAATCGGCAAGACCCGGCTTGCCGCCGAACTGGCGGCAAGCCGGGATGACATCACCGTGCTCTACGGCCGCTCCGAACCTGAAGAGATTCGGCCTTTCCGGATCTGGTCCGGGCTGCTGCGCTCGGCGATGCGGCAGGCCGGTGACATCCCTCCGGCTGAGATTGTGGGCGGTGACGGCCCGACTCTGGCGCGGATCCTTCCGGAGCTGGTCCGGAGCATGGAACTTCCGCCGCCAGGCCCTGCCGGCGACCTCGAATCGGAACGGCAGGCACTTTTCGGAGCGGTGATGAGGATGATCGGCCGTCTCACCGCCCGTCGACCGATGCTGATCGTGCTGGATGATCTCCACTGGGCGGATCGCTCGACCCTGATGCTGCTGGCCAGCCTGGCCGGAGACAACCCACCCGGCGGTGTACTTGCACTCGGCCTGTACCGGGACACCGAACTCCCGTCAGACAGCCGGCTCCCGGACACCTTGACCACTCTGCAGCGGCGGCTGCCAACGCTGAAACTCCAGGTCGATGCGCTCGGCCGTGACGACGTCGGAGAGCTGATCGGCGACCGTCTCGACACAGGCCTGGCCGGGTCGTTCCACGACCAGACCGGCGGCAATCCCTTCCTGGTCGAGCAGCTGGTCAGGCACCTTGAAGAAAATGGCCTGAGTGACCCTGGCGATGCGCCGGCCGAGGTGCGCCAGATCATCTCCCAGCGTGTCAATCACCTTCCGGAGGGCGGCCCCGACCTGCTCAGGAGAGCTTCTTTGATCGGACGCGACTTCGACCTTCGGGTCCTGATGGCAACCACCAGCAGAGATGAAGACACGGTGATAGACCTGCTCGACTCGGCCGTCGCTGCCGGTCTGCTGGACGAATCACCGACCGTGCCCGGCCGCTACTCATTCGTTCACGCGCTACTCCGCAGCACCCTCGATGAAGAACTCGGGCTGACCCGCAAGGCAATGATCCACCGGGACATCGGCGAGGCGCTAGAAAGGCAGACCAGCAGCAGGCCGGAACGGCGGGTTGGCGAAAAAGCATGGCACTTCGCTCAAGCCGGCCCGACGGAAGCCGACCGGGCGGTCCATTGGGCGACAGAAGCCGCCGGACAGGCGGAAGGCAGACTCGCCTACGACGAAGCAGTTGATTTCTACTCGGCTGCGATCGCGGCAGCGCGGGCCGACGAACCGGTTGATCAGGGCCAGCTGGCAAAGCTGCTGTTGAGCCAGGCCCAGGCGAATTGGAAGAACGGCTCGCTACAGACAGCGGGCGACACTTTCCTCGAAGCCGCCCGGGCAGCCCGTGAATCCGGTCTGCCGGAACTGGCCGCACAGGCTGCGATCGGCAGTCGCTGGGGCGGCTGGGACGCCTTCGATGCCGACCTGACCGAACAACTGACTCTGATGCGGCAGGCCCTCGAAAGCCTGCCACCCGTCGACAGTCCGCTGCGGGCAGAACTGATGGCGATGCTGGGCCACGGCCTCTATTACGGCAGCGGCCAAACCGACGAAGCCAGAGAGCTCGCTGACCTGGCCACCGAAATGATCAGCCGTTGCGATGACGACGAGGCAGAGTTCTCGGTGATTCTGGCCACGGCATACCGCCGCTGGGAGCCGAACAACCTGGCCCAGCGGCTGTCGGCGTCTCAGCGGATGCTCGAGCTGGCCGAGGGAATTGATGACCACGAGCTGATCGGGCAAGCCCTGGTCACCCGATCACTTTCCCTGCTCAACCTGGGTCGTGGAGCCGAGGCCGAGGCAGACCGCAGCCGCCACTACGCGATGAGCCAGACCCTGCCTCAGATCCGCGTCATCTCGAAGTCGATGCGTGCTGCCAACTGGTTCCTGACCGGTGACTGGCAGGACGGCGAGGATCTTGCCCGTGAACTCCAGGAGGAAGGCATGCCTCGAGGAGCGTCCCTGCTGCTTGAAGATGCGCTCCGGTTCATGGTCCGGGCGCAGCAGGGCGGGCTGGCCGAGCACCTGGGACGACTGGAACTTTTCGAAGCCGGCGCCAAGGGATGGGAGATGTGGCCGACCTGGCGAATGGGGTTGCTGCTGGCAAAAGCCCAGGCGGGACAGATTGACGAAGTCAGAGCGGCAATCCAGGAAAACGGTTACGACGGCCTGGATGACTCGAAGGACGTCAACAACACGTTGCTGCCGTTCTGTGCGGTTGGCAATCTGCTCGTCGGGGAGCTCGACGACGCGGCCGGGGCCGCCAAGCTGATCGAACTGCTTGAGGCGTACAGTGGCGAGTGGATCATGATCGGCCGAATCGGGTCTTCGCTAGGCCCGGTTGATATGCACCTGGGTGAACTCCACCTGCTGGTCGGCGAATTCCGCAAGGCCGCCACAGCGCTGGAACGCTCACTGATCACCTGCGAAGCAATGGACGCGATTCCATACCTGGCCCGAACCCGGCTCGCGCTGGCTTCAGCCCTCGAAAACCTCGGTGATCCGGATGGCCAGGAACGGCGGCTCCAGCTCCGGCACGATGGTGAAGAGGTAGCCCGGAGGCTCGACATGCAGGCGATACTCAAACGGCATCTGCCGACCTGAGGTCAGCCGCGCCGAAGTTCCCACTTGGATAATTTTCTCCGGTGGCGAATCCCGAAATAACTGTTTGTGGCAGGCTCACAGTGGCATGGGACGGCAAGCAACTGGAAGCGGCGCTTCCGGGTCGTCAGGGTCGACTCATATTTGCCTATCTGGTCCTGAACAGATCCCGTCAGGTCCGGCGGGACGAGCTGGTTGAAGCGCTCTGGGCCGATGAAGGTTTGCCTAGCGGCGGGGAATCGCTGCTCGCCCCTCCCCTCTCACGGCTTCGCAAGGCCCTGGGCCCCGGCCATCTCGATGGTCGCTCGGAGCTGATGCTGAATCTCGGAGACGATTTCCAGATCGACTACGAACTGGCCCAGCAAAAACTGGCCGCAGCCCAGGAGGTCGCAGGCAGCGCCGAAGCCACAACGGAGTCCCTTGCGGGAGCCTGGGGAGACGCACAGTTGGCGGCCGGAATATTTGAAGGTGGCCTGTTGCCTGGCCTCGAAGCCCGCTGGATCGAGGAACACCGGAGCCATTTCGAAGAACTGCGGCTCAAGTCGCTTGAAACCGTGGCCCGGGTCGGAACCCGGCTCGGCCCTACCGAGCAGGCCCGGGCCGAGAGCGCAGCACGAAGCGCAGTGGAAGCGTCACCGTTTCGTGAATCGGCCCGTGCCGCTCTGATCGAAGCGTTGGAAGCCCAGGGAAACGCTGCCGAGGCACTACGTGCCTATGAGGACCTGCGGGTTCTGCTGAGGGAAGAACTCGGGACATTCCCCTCCCCCGAACTGAACGCGATTCACGAGCGGCTGCTCGGTGCCCATGAAAAGTCCGGATCAAACGGGAAGCCGGACCCGCCGGCCCCCGCCACAACCGTCCGGATAGCCGCCACTCCAAAGTCGATCGGTTTGGAAATAGACCCCAGGATTGATGGCCGTGATCTGGTCGGCAGGGAAAGGACCCTCAAACGGCTGCGAAGCGAATTGGATCTGACCGTCGCCGGTGAGCTTCGGATCGCCCTGCTTGCGGGGGAAGGCGGGGTCGGCAAGACCCGGCTTGCCGCCGAACTGGCGGCAAGCCGGGATGACATCACCGTCCTTTACGGGCGTGCCGAACCAGACGAAGTGCGTCCTTTCAGCATCTGGTCGGGGCTGCTGCGCTCAGCGATGAGGCAGGCCGGTGACATCGACCCTGACCAGATCGTGGGCGGCGACGGCCCCACCCTGGCCCGTGTGTTGCCTGAACTGGCCAGACGCCTGAATCTGCCGGCTCCCGGCCCGACGTCAGACCTGGAATCCGAACGGCAGGCACTGTTCGGTGCTGTACTCCGGATGATCGGCCGGTTCTCGGCCCGGCATCCGATGCTGATCATCCTCGACGACCTGCATTGGGCCGACCGATCCACCTTGAGGCTCCTCTCCAGCCTGGCGGGGGACAACCCGCCGCAGGGAATCCTCGCGCTCGGCATCTACCGTGACACGGAGCTGACTTCCGACAGCCAGCTGCCGGAAACGCTTAGCCAGCTTCAGCGCCGCCTGCCTACCACCCGGCTCCAGGTGGAAGCTCTGGACGACGATGAAGTCAGGAACCTGATCTCCGGACGTCTCGACGAGAGCCTTGCCCCGCTGATTCGGGATCAAACCGGCGGCAATCCGTTCTTCATCGAGCAACTGGTCCGGAACCTGGAGGAATCCGGCGAGCAGCGTCCATCCTCGGTTCCGCCGGAGATCCGCGAAATCATTACCCAGCGAGTGGCCCGCTTGCCCGAAGGTGGACTTGAACTACTCGGAAGGGCAGCCCTGATCGGCCGCGATTTCGATCTGGCGATTCTCGAACGGACCACCAACGATGATGAAGACCGGATCATCGCTTTGCTTGATTCGGCTGTTGCCGCCGGGTTGCTTGATGAATCCGGCTCGACGCCTGGACGTTATGCCTTCGTCCATGCGCTGGTCCGGAGCTCACTCGGGGACAGTTTCAGCCTGACCCGCCGTGCTGCGATTCACCGCCGGATAGGTGAAGCAATCGAACACCGCAACCAGAGCCGTTTCGGCCATCAAAGCGACCGGGACCTGCCGACCCTGGCCTGGCATTTCACCAATGCCGGGCCTTCGGAAGCAGACCGGGCGATCAACTACGCAACGCTCGCAGCCAGGCAGGCCGAGGACCGGCTCGCCTATGACGAAGCGGTGGGCTTTTACGACGGTGCCATAGCTGCCTGCCGGGCCGACGAGCCGGTCGACAACGGACTCCTGGCAGAGCTGCTGCTCAGCCGGGCCGAAGCCGAGTGGCGAATGGGACGTCTGCCTCAGTCCGCATTGACCTTTCTCGAAGCGACCGAGGCGGCCCGGGATTCCGGCCTGCCGGATCTTTTCGCCAGGGCCGCGAACGGGGTCAGCTGGGGCAGCTGGGAGACATTCGATTCGGTCCGCCAGACGCCAATCTCACTGCTTGAAGAAGCGCTGGACATGCTCGGGCCGGATGACAATCCGCTGCGGGCTGCCGCCCTGGCCAACCTCGCCCACCTGACCTACTTCAACGGGGATTCCTCGAAGCGGGCGATAGAGATGACCGACGAGGCGTTCGCGATGGCCGGGCGCCTCGATGACGCGACCCTTTTTACAGTCCTGACCGCATCCCACTTCTACCTGCTGGAACGCTGCGAGCCCGAATTCCGCCTCGAAGTCGCAGACCGGGCAGTCGCAATCGCTGAAGAATCGGCAGACCGGGAAGACCTGGCAGAAGCCCTGGCGCTCCGGGCGGTGATGCTTGTCAATGCGGGCAAGGGAGCTGAGGCAGCAGCCGATGTCGCCCGGCACGGCGCTCTGAGCACCACCCTCCCCCAGGTCCGGAACACCAATTACTCACTCCAGGCGGTTCAGTGCTTCCTCCACGGGAGATGGGATGAAGGCGAGCGTCTCACGCGTGAATGCCTGGCCCTCGAAGACGTTCCGCCATCAGCCCGGATCGCGATAACCGACGCCATGCACTACATGTACCTGGCCCATCGGGGGAGGCTCGGCGAGGCGATCGACATCCTCGAACTCGAGGCCGCAATTTCAGCTGAGTGGGATACCTGGCCGGCCTGGGAAGTCGGAGTCGCCTACGGCTACTGGCAGGCCGGGGACCAAAGCAAGGCGAAGGAACTTCTGGACGAGATCGACTACGTAAACCTCGAGTCGGTAGCCCAGATGGAACTGCTCCGACCTGTCTTCTGCGGTGTCGCGACGATGCTGGCGGCCGAGATGGACGACGAAGCCGGAGCCCGTCGCCTGACCGACCTGATGGAGGAAATGGAGGATCTCTGGACGATCTTCGGCCCGGGCGCAGCGACTTTCGGGCCGGTCCCTCTGCTCAAGGGTGAGATGTATCTGATCCAGCGGCGTGATCGCGAGGCAGCCACGGCCCTCGAGAATGCCGTCATCACCTGCCAGGAAATGAACGCGGGCCCGTTCCTTGCCAGGGCAAGACTGGGACTCGCCGAGGCCCTGGCCCGGATCGGCAATCCCGACGGACCGGAGCGGACCGCGGAGATCAAGGAAGCTGGACTGGCTGCCGCAAGGGAGCTGAAAATGGTCCCGTTACTCACCCGGTACGAATAGCCACAAGCCAGAGCCGGTCAACCCGGCCACTATTTCACTGGACCCGCCCGTCGAGTCCCGGACTTGTGTAACTGACGGATTCCTTTGACAGGTCGTTGAGACCCGACCAGCCTGCTTCCTAGTGCAGCCCGGGACCGGAGCGCTGCCACTCAACCTGGCCCCTGCCTTCGGCTTCCGAGCGACCCTCGACGTCATCCCAGGAATGGAGCATCTGCTTGAGCCGGGTCACACCCTCCGGGTCATGGGCAGCAATCCTGCCGGCCAGCTCAAGCGCGGTATTTTCAGTTGCGGCGCCGGGAGCGACCTGGCTGACAAGTCCCATCCGGAGGGCTTCGTCGACCTTGACCGTGTTTGAGGAGAGCAGCAGGTACTTCGCGTGGCCCAGACCACAGAGGGTAACCAGACGGGCCGGACCGACGGGAACCCCCAGTGCTGCCCCGGGGAACCGCATCTGAAGGTTCGAACCACCGATCCGGATATCGCATGCGACAGCGATCTCGGCGCCGCCACCAACCGTGTAGCCGTGGCAGGCAGCGACCGTCGGCTTTGGGAACTGGACCACCGCGTCATAGACGTCGGCGAAGAGCTGCATCTTGTTGACCTTCGCGTCGGCGTCGATGTCTTCCTTTATGTCGGCGCCGGCCGAAAACGCCATGTAATCGGTGGAAGAAAACACCAGCGCCCGAACGTTGTCGTCGGCCTTCGCATCCGAAATGTGCCCGAGCAGTTCAACCAGCATTTCCGTGTTGATCGCGTTCATCGCCGTGGGACGATCAAGCTGTATCAGGGCAACGCCCCGGTCATCGACTTCGTATTTGGTCAGGCTCACGTTACCTCGGTTCGTTTCAGTTCTCGCCGGTCTCACCGGCTGCGATTCTCTCGACAAGTCTCTCTGTCTCCCGGGCTGCATCGTCGATCAGACCCTCGACGAGCTCGTTGCTCTCCGAGAACTTTCCCAGCACGTAGCCGGCAACACGTTCGGGGTCAGTTGAATCCGGCCGGTCAACTCCGATCCGGACCCTCCAGAAGTCGGCGCTTCCGAACCCTCCCTTCAGGCTCTTCACCCCGTTGTGGCCTGCTGCACCACCACCCATCCGGGTGCGGATCTCACCAAACGGCAGGTCGATCTCGTCGTAGACGGCGATCACCCGCTCCAGAGGGATTTTCCTGGAACCTCGTGCCGGGCCGGCCGACTTGCCCGATTCGTTCATGAAAGTGAGGGGTGTCATCAGCACTACGCGGGGGCCGCCCGGACGGATCCGCCCTTCGGTGATCCGGGCGTTGTATTTCTCCTTCGCCCGCGGCAGGTCCCAACGCTCGGCCAGAAGCGCCGCAACCATGAAACCGGCGTTGTGGCGGCTGCGCTCATACTCCCGCCCGGGGTTTCCGAGCCCAACGATCAGGATCGGGCTGTCGGCCCCTTCGCCGGGGTCGCTACGGCGCAGGAACGACAGGACCTACTCCTCGTCGGAGGAGTCTTCGCCCGCGTCGCCCTCGGCAGCGTCGTCGCCTTCTTCGCCACCTTCGCCGACCACTTCGGGCTCGGCTTCGAGATCGTCCTCTGGCTCGGCTTCGACGCGCGGCGGTGAGAGCGTGACGATGGTGACTTCGGTGGGATCTTCGGCGATCAGCTCAACACCTTCGGGGGCAGTGAGGTCCTCGAGGGTCAATGTGTCGTTGATCTCCAGTTCGGAGACATCGAGAGTCAACGAGTCTGGGATCTCCGTCGGCAGCGCCTCGACGGTGACTTCGCGGGTGACGTGCTCAAGTACGCCGCCCTGCTTGACACCCGGGCTGACGTCATCACCGGTCAGTTCAACCGTGACCTCAGCCTGAATCGCCTGGTTGAGATCGACCTGCTGGAGGTCAAGGTGCTGAAGGTCACCACGGACCGGATGATGCTGCTGCTCCTTGACGACGACCGGAATCGCATCCGATCCTTCAACCTGGAGATCGAACAGCGCATGGCCTTCACCCAGAATGATCCGGGCGTCACGACTCTCGACCTGGAATGTGGTCGCTTCCTTGCCATCCGAGTAGACGACGCCGGGAACTTTGCCGTCACGACGCAGGCGACGGGAGATTCGGGTACCGAATTCGGAGCGGGTAGTGGCGGTAAGCGTTGCGCGTTCTGAAGACATTGGACAGAACAGGATAGGGAAAGACGTACGCTTGAGGCATGGCGGACGATTCCAGGATTCCCAAGGGGCGCCTCCGCCGCTCCGTGAAGCTCGGTTCGGCGATCGGTTCTTCGGGTGCAAGATACGCCGGAACCAAGGCGTCAAGCCTGGTTCGCAGTGGAGATTCCAGCAAGGAGAAGCTGGATGAACGACATGCCGAGACAGCCGCAAAAATGGTCGCCACTCTCGGCCAGATGAAAGGGGCTGCGATGAAAGTCGGACAATTCGCGTCTTTCATCGACACCGACTTCATCCCTGAGGAATATCGCGAGATATATCAGGAGCAGCTCTCGAAGCTGCGTAGTGAAGCGCCATCGATGCCGTGGGACGATGTGGCCAAGGTGCTCGAGGAGGAGTACGACGGTCAACCGGTGGAACAGCTTTTCGACTCGATCGAACGCGAGGCTTTCGCCGCCGCTTCGATCGGCCAGGTGCACCGCGGCCGCCTGATCGATGGCCGGGAGGTAGCGGTGAAGATCCAGTACCCGGGTATCGCAGAGGCCTTGGAATCCGACCTCAAGAACGCAGGAATGCTGGTCCGGATGGCACGTGCGCTCGCCCCGGGCCTCGATGCCCGCGAGGTCACCCGGGAGCTGCGCGAGAGGGTGCTGGAAGAACTCGACTACGAGTACGAGGCCCAGAACCAGCGCTCATTCGCGAGGGCCTACCGGGGCCACCCTTTTATCTATGTGCCTGATGTGATCACCCGGCTTTCCCGTCGCCGGGTGCTGGTCACCGAGCTGGTGGACGGGATCGGTTTCGAAGAGATCCTGGAGCTGGACCAGGCCGAGCGCAGCCGATTCGGCGAGATCATTTTCCGGGGCAGTTTCGGTTCGATCTACCACCTTCAACATTTCAATGCCGATCCCCACCCCGGCAACTACCTGCTGATGGAGGATGGCCGGGTTGCGTTCCTGGACTTCGGGATGACCAAGAAGCTGGACCGGGAACAGATCGAGCTGGATCAAAGGGCGGTCGACGCCGCGGTTCGCAACGACCCTGAGGGCCTCCGCGATGCACTCCACGACCTTGGTTTCATCAAGAAGCCCTCGAAGCTCGACGCCGAACACCTGATGAATCACGTCAAGTCGATCGGTGGCTGGTACATGGAGGACGCTGAGATAGAACTTGACGGCGAGCGGGTGATGAAGGTAATCGAGTCCACTCATGACCCGAGGTCGGAGTACTTCGACCTGATGCGCCGGGAGTCGATCCCGGCAGACGAGCTGATGGGACGCCGCATGGAGATTGGCGTTCTCGCAGTCCTCAGCCGGCTGAAAGCGAAGAGGAACTGGCACCGGATAATGCGCGAGTGGGTCTATGCCGACCCGCCGGCGACCGACCTCGGCAAAGAAGAATGGGCGTATTTCGAGGAGCGCGGGATCTTCCAGGTACCGGGAATCAGACATCCGGAGAGTGGCGCGTCCGGGTCGGTGCGGTGATCCCGCAGTATTTCGGGGGTGATTCCGCAGTGTTTCGCGGGTGATCCCGCAGTATTTCGCGCGGGACCGGGAGCCGGTCAGCCTGCCGCCCTGCCTTCGACTCCAACTTTGATCAGGCAACCCGCCTTGTCCGGATCTCGGACCTCGAAATCCCGAAGGCGGAACCCGGAATCGATCGACGCGAGCAAACCCCGGGTGAATCCGCGGTGCATCGCGCAGACCACATCGCTGTTCTCTCGCGCCGCTTTCCGGTAGGGGCATCGCCCGAGCCGGCAGGTGAATCCTTCTTCGGCGTCGTCGACTGTAGCTACGAAACCAAGCCGGTTCAGGACCCCCAGGAATGCCATCTTCGGGTTCTCCCCTTCCCCGACCGGCATCGCCAGCCCGGCTTCTTCGCCAACGGATTCAATCCGTTCCAGATTGGACCGGTCTGACGGAAATGCCCGCGCGAGCCAGGCCGCCAGGGCACCCTCTCCACTACTGTCGCCCAGCGCCAGAGCCGCTTCGATTCCGGTCCCGGTCGAATTGACCATCCACTCGTCGCGGGGTCGGCCCCGTCGGCTGGAGCTGCGGCCGCGGTCGACCAGACCTGCTTTCCACAGGCGCTCAAGGTGATTGCGAACCCCATTCGGATGGAGGCCGGTCAGCTCCGCGAGTTCCCCGGTCGCGATCGGCTCGTCCGCTTCCCGAAGGAGGGCGAAAAGCCGGGCTCTGGTCGGTTGTGAAAGCACCAGCTGGATCTCGTAGGCGTCCGCGCCTTCAGTTCTCATGTCCGTCATTCTCAACCATGGCGTCCCGGAGGGCCGAGCAGAAGTGCTGCGACGACCGAGCGGATGACCAATCCGACCAGGATGACAGCTACAAGCAGCACCAGGAATGAGGCGAGGCCCACCAGGCGATCGCCGGTCACCGCTTCTGCCACCGCGAGAAGCCCTATCGCTCCGACTGCTGCTGATGCCAGGAGCCGGTCTTGTAACTGGTTGGGAGTGGTGGCCGGCCTGCCCAGATCCCGGACCCTCACAACAACCGAAAGCAGGTGAAGCATGGACCCGATGACCGTGAGGCCGACCCAGCCGGCCAGCAGCAGGACCGCGAGCGTGACCCGGTCATCTCCGAAGAGGGGAGCAAGCGAATGGTCAGCCGCAGAGACCAGACCGAAGAGAAGCCCAAGTGGGAGGAAGGCCTGTGACCAGATCACCAGTCGCGCCGGCAGGGTGAGTGGCACCTTTGATTCCGACCCGGAGGCGATCAGGTTGGTCGCGAGCAGTCCCGCTCCGACCACCAGGAGTGACCAGCCGAGAAGAACGAGGGCTCCCAGACTGAACGCGTAGCCGATGGCCGTCACACCGCAGCCCGCCGACCAGAAGGCAAAAGTGGCCGGCTGAAGCCGTGGGAACCTGAGTCTTGTCTGGGTCAGCGAAGGCGCAAACGTGTGAAGAGTGCCGACGATAGCCCCGCCAAGCCAGCCGCCAAGGTTGAAAGCCAGGTGAGCTCCGAGCAGTGATCCATGGCTCCAGGCGAAATGAACGGTCAGCATCAGACCGACCGCGATTCCAAGGACCAGCCACAGTGCCGATGCCGCGTACCAGCGGCTGGCCCACGGAGCACGTTGCAGGGAACGGGAATGAAGCCCTGCGAGCGACCTGGCATAGAGCAAGAGGGCCGTGAGCAGCAGGACCACGCCGATTGTGGCCAGCCAGTCGGCGTCGGTCGAGACTCCCGTCACCACACAGGCGGCACCGGCGGTCCAGCAGGTGATCTGTACGGCGACCATCCGGCGGGAGGGTGGCGAGGTAGCGAGGAAGGCCGTAACGAAAAACTGGCTCACGCCGAGGATCAGGAGTGACACGCCACCCAGCAGAACGAGATGGATCGCTGCCCACGTGGATGAACCCCAGTCAACGATAATTCCGATCAGGGCTGTGGCTGCGGCCACGCTGGCGACAACCACGGCGGCGGCCAGATATGCCAGAGCCAGATCCGTAGGTCGCATCGACCCTTCGTTCATGTGAATAGTTTACACATGGTAGTATGTAAATTCGTTTTCCGTCGGTAAGGAGCCGCATGACGTACGTGATCAATGAACCCTGCATCGGCGTGAAGGACAACTCCTGCGTGGAAGTCTGTCCCGTCGATTGCATCCATCCCACCCCGGACGAAGCAGAGTGGGAATCGGTCGATCAGCTCTTCATCGACCCCGACGAATGCATTGACTGCGATGCCTGTGTCGAGGCCTGTCCGGTTGATGCGATCACCCCCGAGGACATGGTTCCGCCCGAGTGGCAGCGTTTCATCGAATTGAACGCGAACTACTTCAAGAGCTGAGCAGCCCGCTCAAGAGTTGAACAGCCTGGGATCGTTGGAACAGACCCCGTCGACCCCGAGATCAGCCAGGGACTCGATCCGCTCCGGTTCATCCACAGTCCATACATAGAGCTTCTTCCCGGCTCCGTGGACAGTCTCTACCAGCCTCGGCGTGACAACACCGAAGAATGCCCAAACCGAATCGGTCTCCAACTCTGCAAGTCGCCGACGGACCTGACCGGGCATCCGAACGCGGACGGAAGCAAGACCCATGGCCAGGGCGGGCCGGATCACCTTCGGCATTCCGAGCCAGTCCCGGGTTACCTTCGGGACCGTCCAGCCGAGACTGAGCCCCGAACCGATGCCCTCCTGCTCCTTGATCGCACCGATGCGCTTCAAGGTGGAGACCTCCATGGTCGAAACCATGCTTCGCTCCACGAGTCCGTGGCGTCGAACCGCCTCGACTACTTCATCATCGCGACCCGGCAGCTTGATGTCCAGGTTGATTCGAACCTGATCGAGTGGCGGTCTGGTGAAAGCCTCAAGCGCTGATTCAAGCGTCAGCCGTTCACCTTTCGCGTCCGCCTTGGCCGACGCATGCCAGTCATGTGCAACGACAAGTTCTGTCCGGTTGGCTGGATCGATTGAAGGGTGGCCTTCTTCATCCCAGAGCACATCGAACTCGATCACGTCCACCCCCGTCTCGACCGCCTTCCGGAAGGAGGAGACCGTGTTGCCGGGAGTCAGGGCATCCGCACCCTTGTGACCGATTCGAAGCATTGACCCACCCTACGAAACCGGGCCGGGCGACTCCCGAAACAACCCCTCAGGAACCAATGTGTTCGGAGTCGGGCAGCCGGGCCGAGTTGACAAGCCTTTCGACGCCGTCGACATCGCGGACAGCCCCCGTGTCGGCCGAGGTGGCCATCATCGCGTATGCCCTGAGGGCCGGGGAGACCACCCGCTCACGGTCAACCGGCTTGTAGCCGCCGTTTGCCTCGATCAAGTCGCGCCTGGCAGCCAGTGTTTGATCATCAACCTCGAGTGAAATCTTCCGGTTGGGAATGTCGATCGCGATCGTGTCTCCGTTCTCGACCAGAGCGATCGCCCCGCCAGCCGCCGCTTCCGGGGAGGCGTGACCGATCGAGAGTCCGGACGTTCCACCGGAGAAGCGCCCATCGGTCAGAAGCGCACATTCCTTGCCCAGCCCGAGTCCTTTCAGATACGAGGTCGGGTAGAGCATCTCCTGCATCCCGGGGCCACCGCGTGGACCTTCGTAGCGGATCACCACCACATCGCCGGCCTTGACCCGGCCGCTGAGGATCGAATCAACCGCGTCGTCCTGGGATTCGACGACGAAGGCCGGACCGCTGAATTCAAGGATCGATTCATCGACCCCGGCGGTCTTCACCACACAGCCACGTTCAGCGATGTTGCCGTAGAGGATGGCGAGGCCACCGTCGGTCGAGTAGGCGTGCTCGAGGTCGTGGATGCAGCCTTCGGCGGCATCCACATCGAGCGATTCCCACCGTTCGGACTGGGAGAAGGCCGTGGCCGAACGCACGCAGCCCGGCGCCGCGTGGAAGAGTTCGATCGCGATCTCGGCCGGTTTCGGTCCGCGAATGTCCCAGGTACCGAGCCAGGTATCGATGTTCGGGGAGTGAACCGTATGGACATCTTCGTGTAGCAGCCCGCCACGGCGCAGCTCACCGAGTATGGCCGGTATTCCGCCGGCCCGGTGGATGTCCTCCATCAGATACTCACCATTCGGGGCCACCTTGCAGAGGCAGGGCACCCGCCTCGACAGCTCGTCGATGTCGCTCATCTCGAAATCGACACCCGCTTCGCGGGCCGCGGCCAGCAGATGCAGAACCGTGTTGGTCGAGCCGCCCATGGCGATGTCCAGGGTCATTGCGTTCTCGAAAGCGTCACGGGTGGCGATCGAGCGGGGCAGGACGGACTCGTCATCTTCGCCGTAGTACTTGCCGGCAATCTCGACCGCGGTGCGGCCGGCCGCCTCGTAGAGCTCCTTGCGGGCAGTGTGGGTGGCCAGGGTCGAGCCGTTGCCGGGCAGCGAGAGGCCAAGCGCCTCGGTCAGGCAGTTCATCGAGTTGGCGGTGAACATGCCGGAGCAGGAGCCGCAGGTCGGGCAGGCATTCTCTTCGATGATCGCCATGTCTTCATCACTGACTTCATCGGCGACGGCGTCGGCGATCGCCGAGATCAGGTTGACCCGCTTTCGCACGGTGCCGTCGACCAGAGTCGCGGTGCCGCCTTCCATCGGGCCACCGGAAACGAAGACCGCCGGGATGTTGAGTCTGAGAGCGGCGTTCAGCATCCCCGGGGTGATCTTGTCGCA
>WPCH01230550.1_pt1 | contig 23601 bp, 17 predicted proteins | sample 5399881 | NCBI WGS metagenome assembly WPCH01 (sample SAMN12869468, study PRJNA574797) | sludge metagenome | isolation source: wastewater treatment of pH5 | place: China:Beijing | collected 2019-05-20
ATCCTAATCATATCGATACCCCGTTTGTTCTACGCTTAATCGTTTCTAAGATATAATTTCATATAAGCATTATTTTACGCATATACACCCACGGTATATCCTAATCGTCGGTATAAAATATTTGTGGAGATTTTCTAGAGGTAGAGACCCACTTTCTGTCGAATAGTAAGTTGGAAACTAAAAAAGGAGAGTGGGCCTCTATGGAAAACATTATATCACAATTAGCGAATGCATATGCTGGTGAAGTTACCCGCACAATAGACGAACATGGTTTGAGGAATATAGATAGGTTGTCCCTGGTGCTTCTTGTTGCGGCAGTTAAGTTTACACTTCTGCTAATCTCTAAGCTTTATGAAGCTTACGACCGGCAGTTTTTTGAAGATAAGGTGTTCCGTAAGGAGCATGGCCTGGTTGTAAAGGAAAGCAGACGCAATCGGTCTTATATGACCCCTCTGGGTCTTGTGAGCATCAAGCGGACATACTACCGAGACAAAAAGACCGGTGATTATGTCTGCCCTGTCGATGAGTTGGCTGGGATATCGAAGTATGCCAGGCTGAGCCCGAGTTTATGCAGTCTTCTGGTGAACCAGGTCTCCGATGTGTCAATGCAAAAGAGCGCTGAGATTGTGACAGGTGGTGAGGTAAGTGCTCAGAGCGTGTGTAACAAGTTGCGCGAGGTTGGGTTATTGGAGAGTACGCTGCCTGAATCTCAGCGCAGTGTTGATGAGCTGCATATATTTGCTGACGAAGACCACGTTAGTATGCGCGGCGGCAAGAACAAATCTGTTCCTTTGGTGTGTGTTTGTGAGGGTATTCGGTCGGTGTCCCAGAGCCGCAGAGAGACAATAAATCCTGTTTATTTCACCGGTGAGATAGAGAAGAGTGATGAGTTGTGGGATCGTGTATATGCCTATGTGGACAAGGCCTATGGGCCGGATGGAATGAACAAGGTCTGTGTTCACGGCGACGGTGCAAATTGGATACGCAAAGGCGTCGATATGTTCAGCGGGTCCGAGTTCTTCTTAGATGGTTACCACCTCCGCCAGAGGCTTTTTCCTTTCCTTTCTAAGGGTGGAACCGACAATATATACGAGCTTTTGCGCAACGCAGAGATGGACGAGTTCAAGCTTTTTGCTGAGGGAATGATACAGGAATGTAAAGAGGCGCCCACTCGGAAAACACTCCGAGATAACCTCAAATACATACTCAACAACCGGGATGGCATAATGAATCGACTGCGCGAGGGCAGTGTGGGCAGTTGCACTGAGGCTATGGTGAGCCATGTGTTCTCCGAACGCTTAAGTCGTGATCCGATGGCCTGGAGCGATGACGGAGTAAATGCTGTGGCTCGCTTGCGAGTTTTCCGAAAAAACGGCGGCGTTGTCTGCGCCGAACACTTCGAGCGCTCTGATGAGGAAAAGCAGAGAAGTGAATTGGCGGATTATTCGTATTCTTTACAGGAGGCATTTAAGAATGTGAAGATAGACAGCAACCTCTTTGAGCAGCGAAGATACACAAACGGCAAAGTCACGCCGATCTCAACAATACTGAAGTCAAAGGGCTCAATAAAAACAAGCCCGGACTTCTGCAAAAACTAACAGGAAAACGAGGAGTCATATTCAACAGAAAAGGTCAACCAAAAACTCCACAACAACTTGACACCGTCCTGCTCCATCTCTTTTTTGATACTCTTAATCATCTTTTGGTATAATTCCATTTCAACCAACGCATCTGCTCTGATTTTTAATCCATACATATTTTAATTTCTCCTATAGCACAGCCGTTCATTAAATTTATTGAATATATTACATATATTGTAATTATATCATTTGTATTCGTCAATATATTTATTTAGTTGGTCTTGACCTTTTCTCTAAAGGATGGAGATGTCGGCTAAAACTATGTAAAATGTTTTGCTTTAGCCTAATGCGTGCCATATATCACTCATCTCTACAAATAATTTTGTCTATTATCGACTAAAATGTAATACAAAGACCTTCTTAGACGATCAAACCGTCTCTTCATCGTCTATAATTAAACATTTCCAACTCACTTAGTCGATATAAAACCTCCTACATGACTTACAAAGACTTTTGTTCGAAGATATTAGGCTAAAATAGGTATTCTAAACTGATTTAGACGATTTCAAGGAAGGATACGCCAGTGGACAACGGTTGCGCATAAAGAACTGGCGAGGCGAGTTCAGAAAGATGCCGCTTAATAAACCAGAAGATGTGTATGACGACATGAGATAAGTTTACAAACAGGGAATGGTTAAGTTCAAAAAGGTCGCGACTTAGAATGCGCTTCCTAAAGGATGCTGATCAGTTGCGGCAGCGCGCGGCAAAATGGACAATGCGGGCTGGAGATGATGAGGTAACGGGATGATTGCTGATAGGGCGATGAGATAATGGGATAATGGCTGGTGGGCGATGGAGTAATGAGATGATTGGTCGATGGGGCGATGGAGTAATGAGATAGTGGGCTGGCTGGCCGATGGGGTAAGGGGTGACCGGGGTGGCGTCGAATAAATGTCTTACATAAGGAAGGAGAGTGAAATAAGGCACCACCAGTACGCAGAACTGAGATAGGACAGATAACCGATCGGCAGAGGGGCTGAAAAAAGGCAAATAACCGATCGGACATACGTCACAACCGGCTATTCAATGGTGCCCAGGACCGGAATCGAACCAGTGACACGTGGATTTTCAGTCCACTGCTCTACCAACTGAGCTACCTGGGCATGTACAGTATAGAAATAGAATTTTCAAAAATTTTAATGGTGGGCCATCAGGGACTTGAACCCCGGACCTGCCGGTTATGAGCCGGATGCTCTGACCGACTGAGCTAATGGCCCACGTTTCGGTATGTACCGCAATTGGTCGGGGTGACAGGATTTGAACCTGCGACCCTCTGGTCCCAAACCAGATGCGCTACCAAGCTGCGCTACACCCCGTCGGTCGTATGGTGCTTTATGGCAGGGGCAGAAGGATTTGAACCCTCGGCACGTGGTTTTGGAGACCACTGCTCTACCAACTGAGCTATACCCCTGCATATGGCGGAGAAGATGGGATTCGAACCCATGCGCCAGTTGCCCGGCCTAACGGTTTAGCAAACCGTCCTCTTGAGCCTACTTGAGTACTTCTCCAGACTCCGTAAAAGTTCCTCGCTGCGGGGATAATGATTCTGCGTCTTGTCTTTGCGCTCAACGCCCTTTCGGGGTTGGATTCTGCGACTTTGGCGGAGAGGGTGGGATTCGAACCCACGGCCCCTTTCGGAGTCACTGGTTTTCAAGACCAGCTCCTTAAACCGCTCGGACACCTCTCCCCGGGTGAGTGCTGTCCACTCTATGACGACTTGATTAAATGGTGACCCATCCGCGGTTCGAACGCGGGACACCTTGATTAAAAGTCAAGTGCTCTACCGACTGAGCTAATGGGTCCTATGGCTGGGGTAGCAGGACTCGAACCTACGAATGACGGAGTCAAAGTCCGTTGCCTTACCGGCTTGGCTATACCCCATTGTCGAAATGGTGAGCCCACAGGGATTCGAACCCCGGACACACGGCTTAGAAGGCCGTTGCTCTATCCAACTGAGCTATGAGCCCAAAATGGAGCGGATGATGAGAATCGAACTCACGCTATCAGCTTGGAAGGCTGAAGTTCTACCATTGAACTACATCCGCAAAAATTTGGAGCGGAAGACGAGATTCGAACTCGCGACCCTCGCCTTGGCAAGGCGATGCTCTACCCCTGAGCCACTTCCGCATAATTGGTGGAGGGAGATGGATTCGAACCATCGAAAGCTCCGCTAACGGATTTACAGTCCGCCCCCTTTGGCCACTCGGGAATCCCTCCAAAATATTTAACTGTCAAAGAACCCTTGTTTCGATACGGAGGATTCGCTCGGCTCTCCTCCAAATCTCTCTGGTGTTCGATTGGAGCTGGTGGAGGGAATTCACGTCTGCTTCGCATCCGCCGTCCGGCGCCTCCTCTTTCAGTCGGCTTGGACCTCTCGCTGTTCGAAAGTCCATCGGACTTTCTCTCTGCGCTCGAGCCCTTTCGGGTTCGATTCCCTCTCTGGTGTTCGATTGGAGCTGGTGGAGGGAATCGAACCCCCAACCTGCTGATTACAAATCAGCTGCTCTACCGTTGAGCCACACCAGCACGAACGTCAATCACGAACCTCAATAAAAATGTTGGCGACCTGGATCGGGCTCGAACCGACGACCTCCAGCGTGACAGGCTGGCATTCTAACCAACTGAACTACCAGGCCGTTATGGTGGGCGCAACAGGGCTCGAACCTGTGACCCCCTGCTTGTAAGGCAGGTGCTCTCCCAGCTGAGCTATGCGCCCCCGGTAATCACATTTTTAATTGTCTGACACAATTAGTTACTATACAGTATCTGCTTTTCTGTGTCAAGTTCTATTTTGGTCTTTCGACGCGTTTTTTTGTAAAGCTTTAAAAACGCTGAAGCTCTTATCTTAAAAGGCATCCCTTCTCTTTATGAGCCGGATTTTATCTTAACATAGCGCCTTTTTCTTGTCAACGAAAATCGCTAAGTTTTAATCAATTCCTGTCGAATACCTGATTCGGTAAACTCGCCGCTGGTAAGGTCCGACAGAATGCGTCTCATCTCTTCCGTTCTTTCCGGCTCCATAGAAAGATCGACGGTTACCTTGTCTTCATAAACCACATTGCCGATGCTGAAAAAACTGCTCCCGGCCAGGTTCTGAAGCTTGCCCAGACAGCTGTAATCCAGCTTTACAGACAGGGTTTCCATCTCCCGGACGTCACATATACCCGCAGCCTCAACAGCTGCCTTGGCCGCCCCTGTATAGGCGCGGACCAGTCCCCCGGTACCCAGCTTAACGCCGCCAAAATAACGGGTCACCACCACAGCCATATTGGTGAGCCCCTCCTTCACCAGCATTTGCACGATAGGAGCCCCCGATGTCCCCTGAGGCTCTCCGTCATCGCTGGCCCATTGCAGCTGGCTTTTTTCACCGATCACAAAAGCCGGGACATTATGGCTGGCCGTTTTATGCAGCGCCCTGACGCCATCGATGAACTCCTGGGCCTCCTCTCTGGTCTCAACAGGTTTCACATAGGCAATAAAACGCGACCTCTCAATAATCTGCTCAACCTCGGCTTCTTTTCTTATGCTCCGGTATCGTATCATTTCTCCTCCGTAAATGAAACCCTGTAACGTTCCAGCCGTTGGTAATCCTCCGGAGACAGATCTGTCTCCAGATAGGTCCCCTCTTCTCTATACTCAGTGTTTTTCACAGCGTAACGACTGCATAAATCCGAGTGAATATCTCCCCTGTCGTATGGAATCAGCAAAGCGGAGGAAATTCGGCCACCGAATAATCTCTCCTTGATCATGCCGATCAAAGCGTCCATATTCTCCCCGTACCTGGCGGAGAGACAGATGCTGTCCTGACCTTCATACCGGGCACGGTCCGCTTCATCCAGGAGATCTATTTTGTTAAAGACCATAATCCTGTCCTTTTCACCGGCCCCTATCTCCCGAAGAACCTGCTCCGTCACCCTTATGTGAAAACCGTTTTCCGGATAAGAGGCGTCTACCACATGAAGCAGCAGGTCCGCATAGTTGACCTCCTCCAAAGTGGCCTTAAAGGCTTTGATCAGGGTGTGAGGAAGGTTGCTGACAAAACCAACCGTATCGATGAGTATAAACTGGTGGTTCGTATCCAGCTTTATACTGCGATGAGAGGTATCCAGGGTGGCAAAAAGCATATCCTCTTCCATTACAGCCTTATCTTCCTTCAAGCCGCCCAGGAGGAAACGGTTCATAAGGGCCGATTTGCCGGAGTTCGTATACCCTACCAGCGCAACCATAGGAATGCCAGATTTCTCCCGTTGAGACCTCTTAATCTGCCGGTTGTTCCTGGCTTCTTCCAGATCTTTTTTGATATCCTCCATCTTGCGTTTAATATGGCGGCGGTCCGTCTCAAGCTTTTTCTCGCCGGGTCCTCTGGTGCCGATACCTCCCCCCAGCCGGGAAAGGGATTTTCCGAAACCCGTGAGCCGGGGCAGACGATACTGCAGCTGGGCCAGCTCTACTTGCAGCTTACCCTCTTTTGACGACGCCCTTGCCGCGAAGATATCTAAAATCAGAATGGTCCTGTCAATGACTTTAACCTGGAGCCTATCCTCAAGATTTCTCAACTGCACCCCGGAGAGTTCGTTGTTGAATATCACCATATCCGCTTCCATGTCAAGGCAAAGCTGAGCCAACTCCTCAACTTTTCCGCGGCCGATATAGGTTGCCGTATCGGGTCTGTCCCTGCTTTGAACCATCTCTCCTATCACTTCGATACCAGCCGCCAGAGCCAGCCCGCCAAGTTCCTCCATGTAATAGGAAATATCCTCATTCAGCTCCAGCCCCGCTAAGATAGCCTGGGGAGTTTCAAAATTCAATTCGTTATTCTCAATTATTTTATCCATATATGTATTATACCACAAAATCCAATGTATTTTCAGATCGATATGGCAGGCCGTAAATTAAGGCGAATCGGTGCAAAATTTCAAGTTGTAAGCAAAAATATACGCATGCTCGTGGATATTTGCCCAAATCATGAATATTCTCACTTTTTTATGCAAAGTAACCTCAAGAAAATACCCATTACTTGAAATTTTGCTCACTTGGCGTGAAAGTTTGCCCTGATCTGGCCCCGATCTGTTTGAACTCGATTGTCATCCTAACCCCGGTTGTCATCTTGAACGAAATGAAGAATCTTCCGTAAGATTCTTCAAGTAAGCGGACACGGAGGCTGGCCCCTGCAGAGTGACACAAGGGGGCTCAATGATACCGGGGCGCAATGAGGGCATCATCCCCTACGGGCCCAGATCCATACCGTCTAAAATATCCCTGTCGGGAACCTGCACATAGGAGTCTGGGATGCCGCCCAAAATGACCACTTCCGCTACGAGTAAGGTCGTCTCCACCTGGATCTGCTCATCCGAAAAGGGAACAATCACTTTAGCTGTATTGATTACATCCAGATATACTTTGTATTTCGTCTGGTTGATTCCGGCTTCAGTCAATTCTGTTGTAAACTGAATTTTCGTGGCGCCTAAAGGAAGAACCTTTAGTCTTACCGTGGGCCCTGTCTGAGAAAGTATTTGATTCCCCATGACGCTTCCGAGAGGTATCTGTACTCTCTCTTCGTCTATATCCCTCAGCCTTTGCTGGATTTCCCAGGCCAGGTCGTAGGAAAGCTTGTTCATGGCTGCGGAATTAGCCTGTACCAGGGTGACCTTCCCTTCCGTATCCGTTCTAATGTCAAGAAGATCGTCGAAACCGCCGCTCAGCTCATATTTTTTACGAACCACATCATTGACAGTTTGCACCATCATGGACTTCGCTTTAATCTCTCCTATGGAGGCTATAGCTGGTTTAACGTTTTTCTCCAGGAAAAAAAGGCCATAGGTAATCAGCACTGCGCAGATAAGCAGAAGCACAAACCACTTCCTTTTATTTTCACGCCCTCTGTTTTTTTTCCTACACATATAAAAAAGTAACTCCGTTTCCCTGCGCTACTTCCGCTATGGAACCTAACGGCCTTCGGCCTCCGACTCGCTTCGCTCCCTGCTGTCCGTTTTGCCAGCAAAGCCGCTTTGCGCCTTTGGCCAAAAAGGCAAGGTTCCCTTCGGCGGTTGCTATGCAACCTGAGCACCCTCCTGAGGGCAGCAAAGGGGTTCCCCCTCTGCACTCCCTTTTTTATTCAGCAGGAATCGATATTTCCTGCTGAATAAAAAAGCCCCCGTCATACATTTTATGCCGACGGGGACCGATAGGTGCATGCAAAGGATGCGTCAATCTTTAGTCTTCTCCAACTCACTGGTAAATTTGTTATTGAGGATCTTAATATGAGTCCCCTTCATTCCCAGTGATCTGGTTTCAATTACGCCCGCGCTTTCCAGCTTTCTCAGGGCATTGACAATAACCGACCGGGTGATGCCCGAACGATCCGCAATTTTACTGGCTACAAGCAGTCCCTCAGAACCTTTGAGCTCTTTGAAGATCTGACGAACCGCTTCGATTTCCGAGTAGGAAAGGGTGGCAATGGCCATTTGGACGATGGATATTCTACGACCTTCTTCCTCTTGTTCCAAGGTTTTCTTTCGAAGGATTTCCAATCCAATAATTGTAGCGCCGTATTCTCCCAGAATCACATCTTCCTCGGAGAATTGGGGCAAATATCTGGCGGCCACGAGAGTGCCGAGACGCTGTCCCCCGCTTATAATGGGGATAATCAAATAGAACTTTTCAAAAGTATCGTATTCATACTTGAAAATCTCCAGGGCCTCCTCGTGGGTCACATTGACCATAGTTTCCGATAGCTTCAACAGTTCGTCATTGTATTCCGAGGGAAATTTCTCAATACCGGTCTCCGGGTCGATAATCGCAGCGCTTTCTGCTTCGATTTTATAATGAACTCCTAAGACCTTACCTCTTTTATTTACTACATATACATTCGCGTCTTCCAGATCACTCAGGATTTTGCAGAGATCATCAAAGGAAAATGCCCCTGAGGTACTTTCCTGCAGGACCCAGTTCATCTTTCTTATTTTGTCCAGCAAATTTATCGACATCGTGCCATTACCTCCGTTTGCTAATTTAATATCATCCTTATTCTATATACTATTTTTCGACATTGCAAGCGTTAGTTGTTATAATTTTCAAAAAATTCATCTTTTCTTCACAATAACGCCATTTTCCTGCCAGGAACCCCCTCTTAAGTGTAAATACAATGCCTCCCGCATTTTCGTTATAGTATATATTTGTCGATGTTATCCGCCTGTATTCTATCAAGGAATTTCTCTTTAACATATTCCTCATCGATGACAATTTCCTGCTCCGTCATATCGGGTATATTAAAGGATATTTCCTCCAGAAGTTTCTCCATGATCGTATGGAGCCGTCTTGCGCCTATGTTTTCCGTCTGCTCGTTGGTCAAATATGCCATAGTCGCGATTTCCTGAATAGCTCCTTCGGAAAATTCCACTTTTGTGCCTTCCGTTTCGAGAAGCATTTTGTGTTGCTTAATCAGCGCATTTTCGGGAACGGTGAGTATCTTGACAAAGTCCTCCTTGGACAGGTTCTCCAGCTCTACCCGGATGGGGAACCTTCCCTGAAGCTCCGGTATCAGATCCGTTGGCTTTGCCGTATGGAAAGCTCCTGCTCCTATAAAAAGCATGTAGTCTGTCTTCACCGGGCCGTACTTTGTCTTTACCACACTGCCCTCTACGATGGGCAGGATATCGCGCTGCACCCCTTCCCTGGATACATCCGCACCGGATTTAAAGCCGGAACTGGAGGCAATTTTGTCGATTTCATCGATGAAGATAATGCCGTTCTGTTCGGCGCTTTCCAGAGCCTCGGCGGTGACCTGATCCATGTCGATGAGGTTTTGAGCCTCCTGCTCTCTGAGAATTTTACGCGCATCCGCCACAGTAAGCTTCTTCTTCTTTTTTTTCTGCGGCGCCATGTTGCCGAATATATTGCCTATGGCGATGCTCATATCTTCATTGCCCAAATCGAGCTGGTTCCCTTTCGGAGTCTCCACAATATCGATTTCGATAAACTGATCCTCAAGTAAGCCGTCGCGCAGCTGCTGCCGCACCTGCTCTCTGGCAAGCTCTGTCTCACCCTTGTTCTCGTCAGGGGTGTCCTGCCTGGGCGGTTGCTGCTGCTGCGGGGTGCTCTGAAAGCCGCCGCCCAATATAAAATCAAAGGGACCCCTCACACCGCCGCTGCTCTGGGACGGTTTGTTTTTTCCCGGTATGATGGCTTCTATGATTTTCTCTTCCGTAATTTCGTCGGCAATCGTATATTTTTGCTGCAGGTGATTCTGCTTGGTAATCCGGATCGCCGCCTCCACCAGGTCTCTGATCATGGAGTCTACGTCCCGGCCTACATAACCCACCTCGGTAAATTTTGTGGCCTCTACTTTAACAAAGGGTGCATCCATAAGTCTGGCCAGCCTTCTGGCAATTTCGGTCTTTCCTACTCCTGTAGGTCCCATCATCAATATATTTTTAGGAGAAACCTCTTCGCGCATCTCATCCGGCAACTGGCTCCTGCGATAACGATTCCGAAGAGCGACAGCCACCGACCGTTTCGCGCTGTTCTGTCCAATAATATATTTATCCAGTTCTTGAACGATTTCTCTGGGTGTCATTGAATACAAAGTTCCCAATTCTCTACCTCCTGTATTCTCCTCTTATAATTTCTCAACGGATATGTGGTCGTTGGTGTAAACACAAATAGACGCCGCTATGGACAATGCCTCTCTGACAATCTCCTCGGCGTTCATATCCGTATGCCTGTAGAGAGCGTTTGCCGCCGCGTAAGCGTAGTTGCCTCCCGAGCCGATGGCTACAAAGTCGTCATCCGGCTCAATGACCTCTCCGTTGCCGGAAATCAGCAGCAATGTTTCTTTATCTGCCGCCAGCATCAAGGCCTCCAGATTTCTCATAACCTTGTCCGTTCTCCAGGTCTGTGCCAGAGCTACCGCGGCCCTCTTCAGGTTTCCGCCATGCTCCTCCAGTTTTTTTTCAAATTTCTCCGTCAATGTAAATGCATCTGCCACCGAACCGGCAAAGCCCGTTATTACAGAATTTTTATATATCTTCCTTACTTTTTTCGCGGAACTCTTCATTATAGCCGTCTGGCCCATGGTTACCTGGCCATCGCCCCCGATGCATACATCTCCGTTCTCTCGTTTTACTGCTACAATTGTAGTTGCATGAAACTGTCCCATTTGTACCTCCTGATTGCTTTTAAGCTATGTTATTCTTTATACCCGCAACTGGCATCCGAACAAACATATTTCGTCGTTTTTGTTTTCTTTTCCATAAACAGGGATCCACATTTCGGGCACTTCTGATCCACCGGCTTATTCCAGAAAAGCTGGTTGCACTCGGGGTATCCGCTGCAACCGTAAAAAAGCTTACCTGTCTTGCTTTTTCTCGCCACGATATCCCTCCCGCAGCGCGGGCATTTGACGTCGATCTTATTTACCTTCGTTTTCGTATTTTTGCACTCCGGATATCCGCTGCAGGCAAGAAATTCGCCGAACCTGCCCTGCTTTACTACCATGGGCTTACCGCAGAGCTCGCATTTCTCATCCGTAACCTCGTCTTCCAGCTTAACCCGCTCAATAGCACGATCCGCCACTTCCAGTTCCTTACTTAGTATGTCGTAAAACTCTTTGATGATAAGGGTCCAGTCGGTATGCTCCACTTCCACTCTATCCAGCTTATCCTCCATGTCCGCCGTAAAGCTGGTATCCGCAATCTCCGGAAAGTACTTCTCCATGAGCTCCGTCACCAAAAATCCCAGATCCGTGGGAATCAGGTTCTTCTTCTCTCTGTTGATATATTTTCTGTCGATGAGGGTGGCTGTAATTGGAGCGTAAGTGCTTGGACGGCCGATGTTCTTTTCTTCCAGATCCTTTACAAGGGAAGCCTCTGTGAACCTGGATGGAGGCTGCGTAAAGTTCTGATCACCGGTCAAATCTACGAGATGAAGCTTTTCGCCAGCTTCCAAAAGAGGCAGCATCTTATCGTCATCATCACCGGAATCATTATAAATCTTTAAGTATCCCTCAAATTTCAGACGGCTGCCTGTAGCTTTAAAGATATAGTCGCCGTTTTCAATTTCCGCCGAAGCCACATCGAACACAGCGGAGGCCATACGGCTGGCAAGGAAGCGGGACCAAATCAATTTGTACAGGTTGTACTGATCTTTGGTCAGAGACTCCTTGATATCTTCCGGGTGAATGTTAATATTGGCGGGCCTTATCGCTTCATGGGCATCCTGAACATCCTTTTTCTTGTTAACATAAGAGTGATTTCCCACATATTCATCGGAGTAGGTATCCCGTATATATTGGACAACCGCGGCATGGGCTTCTTCGTTGATTCTAACAGAGTCGGTTCTGATGTAGGACACGAGACCTATCGTGCCATGCCCTTTTACTTCCACGCCCTCGTATAGCTGCTGGGCGATCAGCATGGTTTTTTTCGTATAGAAGCCCAATTTGTTTGAGGCCTCCTGCTGCATGCTGCTGGTGGTAAAAGGAGGGAGAGGTTTTTTGATTCTCTCTTTTGCCTCTACGCTTTTCACAACAAAGCCATCTCTGCCAAGGGCAGCGAGGGCCGTATCGGCTTCTTCTTTATTATCTACAGTCAACTTCTTACCTTTATATTCGGTCAGTTTTGCTGTAAACTGTTTTTTCATTTTATCCTTTGTACCTGTGGCGCACATTTTCTCCAGCAGAGCGGAGATAGTCCAATATTCTTTTGGGACGAATTCGCGTATGAGCTTTTCCCTGTCACACAGGATTTTCAAAGCCGCCGATTGCACCCGGCCCGCGGATAATCCCCGCTTGATTTTCCTCCACAACAGGGGGCTGATCTTATAGCCTACGAGTCGATCCATTACCCTTCTCGCCTGTTGAGCGTCTACCATCCGCCTGTCGATGGGTCTTGGGTTTTTAACGGCATTTTGAACCTTATTTTTGGTAATTTCATTAAATTCGATTCGACATGCTTCCGATTCATCGATGCCGAGCAGATGGGCGATATGCCACGATATAGCTTCTCCTTCTCGATCCGGGTCGGTAGCGAGGAATATCTTATCTGCGGCCTTGGCCTCTTTTCTCAAGCCTTTTATGATTTCCCCTTTTCCGCGGATAGGAATGTATTGAGGATTAAAGTTGTTCTCAATATCGATACCCAGTTTGCTTTTCGGCAGGTCACGTACATGGCCTACTGAAGCAACGACCTTATATGTTCCTCCCAAAAATTTTCCAATAGTTTTTGCTTTTGATGGGGATTCCACAATGACTAAGGACTTGTGACTCATAAAAACCTCCTCATTCCCGTGCCGGTTCGGCAGGAATTAAATCGTAGGCGGGCAAACGGTCATACCGCCGGCGTTAACGCAGTTTCTACATATAAATAGTAGAAACTTTCGCTACATTGAATGATTATATTGCTAAAACCTTCACTTTGCAACATGTATTTTCCCCATTGAGGTCTGAAGCAGGCCTTTCATCTCAAGGATTGTCACGAAAGCTCCCACCGAAGCCGGCGGTTTTCCGGATAGTATACACAGGCGGTCGATGGTTACGGTACCATTGTCGGCTACCAGCCCGAATATCTCTTTTTCATCCTCCCCTAAAAGTACATTGTCCTTTTTTTGCGATTCAATTCCTCTGATCCCCAAAAAGTCCAATATATCATCTACAGCTGCTAAGGGCGTCGCGCCATCCTGTATAAGCTTATTGGTTCCGGCGCTGTAAATGCTATCGATATTTCCCGGTACGGCAAAGACCTCTCTTCCCTGATCCAGCGCCAGTCCGGCGGTAATAAGGGAGCCGCTGCCCGTCCCGGCTTCCACTATGACGACAGCATAGGACAATCCGCTGATGATACGATTGCGGGCGGGAAACCGCCCCCGCAGAACAGGGCTGCCGGAGGGATATTCGGAAAGAATCAGACCACTCTGCGCGATTCTGCTCATCAGCGCCCGATTTGTTTCAGGATAGCAGATGTCAGGTCCGCAGCCCAGTACCGCAATGGTATTTCCCCTCGCGTCCAAAGCTCCTCTGTGGCCGCAGGAGTCTATCCCCGCCGCCAGGCCGCTGACAATAGTGACCCCATGCTCCGCAGCCCGCCTGGCAATGTTGTAGGCCGCCCATCTCCCATAAGGCGTCGCCTTTCTGGCGCCCACCACTGCCAGGCAGGGTGTCTTGCACAAATCGAGGTTTCCTCTGTAGTATAGTTGAGATGGACGATTTTTAATTGTCTGCAACAGCTCCGGATAACCTTCCTCATCACAGTTCACTGCACTCACGAGGCTTTTTTCACTTATATTCTTCATGTCCGCCGCCTATGATGAGAGAGCGATTATAGCTGATGGCCTCCGCCACATGAACGGAAGAGATGTTCTCCTCATTGTCCAGGTCGGCGATAGTTCTGGAAAGCTTAATAATTTTTTGTCCCGCCCGGGCTGTAAGATTATAGGCTTCAAATGCCATCCTGAGCATTTGCTTTGATTCCGTGTCCAAAGGACAATATTTTTTGACCAGCGGAGGAGTCAGCTGGGAATTATAGGAGATCTTTTCTTTGCGATACCTGTCGATTTGAACAGCTCTGGCCTTTTCCACCTCCCTGCGCATCGTATCGGAATCCATAGACTTCAGGTTCCTCCCGTTCTCTTCCATCAGTTCCTTATAGGTCACCGGAAAGATTTCCACATGGATATCGATTCGATCTGTCAGAGGACCTGAAATCTTCGACAGATACTGGCGTACCTGATGCTCGCTGCAAGTACATTTCCTCGCGCTGTTCCCGTAATATCCGCAGGGACACGGATTCATCGCAGCCACAAGCATGATTTTAGCGGGATAGGTTACTGTGACAGAGGTTCGCGCGATGGTTATCTTTTCATCCTCCAGAGGTTGCCGCAGAATTTCCAGCGCCTTTCTGTAAAACTCGGGAAACTCGTCCAGAAACAAAACACCAAAATGGGCCAGAGAAACCTCGCCCGGCCTGGGCTTTGTCCCTCCACCGGCAAGGGCCGTGGGCGATATAGTGTGATGAGGCGACCGGAAAGGTCTCTCAGTGATCAACCCTCCTCCTGTTGGCAGATGGCCGGCAATACTATATATTTTTGTGACTTCCAGACACTCCTCATAAGCCATGGGCGGCAGTATCCCCGGTAGACGGCGAGCCATCATGGTTTTACCAGCCCCGGGCGGTCCGATCATCAGTATGTTATGAGCCGCCGCCGCGGCTACCTGCAAAGCCCTTTTGACGCTCTCCTGCCCTGCCACATCCGCGAAATCTTCCCCTTGCCGCAGGCGTTCCCGCGAAGAGTTCCGGGACCGAACTCTATAGGATTTTATGGGGTAAAGGCCCGACAAATGCCCCTCTATCTCTGAAATATGACCTACAGGATAAATTTCTATATCCTTCAGAATAGAAACCTCTTCTTTGTTGCCTGCCGGCAGAATGAGCCTCCTGACGCCTCTGCTTCTAAGTCCGATGGCCAGGGCGATAGCTCCCTGTACGGGATTCACCCTGCCGTCCAGAGAAAGTTCCCCAATGAAAGCGTACTTCTCAACCTCCGCCACGTCGATATAGTTGGAGGCGGTCATAACTCCCACGGCGATGGGAAGGTCGAAATGAGTTCCCTCCTTCCTGCTGTCCGCCGGCGAGAGGTTCACAGTAATCCGTTTCGCCGGAAAGCGGTATCCCCCGTTGAGCAGAGCCGCGCGGATTCGCTCCCGGGCCTCCCGGACGGAAACATCCGGCAGTCCCACGATGGTCATATTCGGCAGCCCCGGAGAAATATCCGTTTCCACCGTTATTTTTTCCGCGTCTGTACCCGCGATGGAGCCCGTTAAAATTCTGGAATGCATCTATTCTCCTTAAATCGCGTCTTTGATATGATGGATATACATACCGGCTTTCGTTGCCAGAACCTCCACTACATCGATTCTCATATTCAGATCCTCAAGTTTATGAATGGCGGTATAGTAGCCCACTGCCCGCGATATATGCCATTTTTTCGTTGCTGTAATGGATTCGCAGGGCAATCCGTAAGACAGGTCTTTTCTGGTTTTTACTTCGATAAAAATTAACGTTTCCCCTTCCATAGCGATAATATCCAGCTCTCCCACCCTGCATTTGTAGTTCCGGTCAATAATTCTGTACCCTTTTCCCGCAAGATAGTCCGCCGCGGTTTCTTCTCCTCGTTTCCCCAATTCTTTTCTCTGGTCCATAGACGTTCACTCCGGTTTGTATGTAACATTATTCCATTTATTATCAATACTGTAACACAAGCTCTTGGAGTTTGCAACCATATTTTCCACAAAAATACTTTTACTGCCTCCGCCAGGGACCAAAACCTGAGCACCCTCCTGAGGGCGGCAAAGGAGTTCCCCCTCTGCACTCCATTTTCTATATTAAAAACAGCATTTCCTGCCAAATAAAAAAATACGCCTGCCGGAACACATCCGACGGGCGCCAACCTATATGCAGATTCTGTTTTGAAATCTGATTTCACATCTGCAAACCCTATTCCACATTATCAATCGAGGGTACCCTCTATCGACAAAGTAATAAACGGTTTTCAGAGGGTAATGTTTCTTATGTAGTAAAACATATATTGCTGAACGAGGCCCGCCTGGTCGCCGTAGGGCTCCCATGAGAAACTTCCGTTGTAAACCTGCGCCAGGATGCGCGCGATCCAGACGTCAACGGGAACAGAGCCAAGTTGATGAAAGGCGAAGAGAGCTACACAACTGGCTACCTTCTTTCCGACTCCCCGCAGGGACATCAGTTCCTCTACCAACTGATCACGGCTCATATCCTTCAGCCGCGCCAAGTCTAATTTGCCTTCAGCCACAACCCGGGCTGCCTGGAGCACATAATCGTCTCTGTACCCCAGTCCCAGCGCTCTCAGAGCGTCCTTTCCTGCTGCCGCCAGACTCTCTGCGGAAGGAAAGGTATAGTAAACCGACCCGGAATCATCTTTCCGGAACTTTTCTTCTCCATAATTTTGGCAGAGCTTTTCAATGGACGCTTTAATGGCCGGAATGTTCTTATTCTGCGATATGATAAAACTGATAAGAGTTTCAAAAGGATCCTGACGTAAAATCCGAAGTCCGCTGCCGAACTCCGCCGCTTGCCTCAGAAATTCATCATCCCCTTCTCTGAGTCTTCTGACCATGGATTCGTAATCGTAGCAGAGATCAAAATAATCTTCCCATACGTGTTGCCGGCTCTCGGGAGTTCCCAAAATCCGTACCCTGTTATCATCAAGCTGCCGCAATTCTATGTGCTCGCCAAAGGCGACAAGGCTGTATCTGCCATCCTCTGTTTCATTCATCCGGAAACACTGCCCCGATTCCGCAATCTGTTTCAGGCTGAAATTTACCGATTCAATATACAAGTTTTCCCTCCGCCACTCAGTCCTTTTGCTGAATGTCGTTTTCCTCATAAAGGTCTACAATCCGCTTGACCATCTCTTCGCTCTGAGCGGTACTCTTTCCGAGATAGTGAGCCATTTCCTGAGAAAAGCGAATCTGGTGATACAGCAGTTCTCTGGCCTGCTCTAACGTCTGGCTCTTGATGATATCAATCTGGCTGCCGTCAAACCGGAACTTCGTCAAATCGGAGTAGATGCCTACATATTGGTTTTCATTCCGCAGGGCATAGCTCCTCTCGTGATATTTGACTCCGTATTTCGTCTTAATGCTTTCGAACTGATCTCCAGAGCCTGATGCAAGCTTTTCAAAATTGTCGCTGTCCAACAGGTAGGAAATAGGTTTCCCTATTATGGCGTTATTGCACATAAACATTTTCTGAAATGCTGGATTCATGTTTATGATATTCAAAGTCTTGTCAAGGATGACGATGCCGTTGGGCGTCGTCTCAATGATGCGGTCGGCCCGCTGTTGAGCCAGACGCCTCATATAGGAGACGCACATTTCCGTCTCGGCCATACCCCTTGCCACAGCGATGGCATTATCCCTGCAGGTCTTATAGCCGCAAGCTCCGCAGTTCAGCTGCATTTCAGGATTACTTTTACCGGTGCTCTCCAATATCTCCTGAATTCTGCTTTCGTCCACCTCATCCTGATGGATCGCTCCCTCCCGGACATTGAAAATGGCACTGTAGTCGATATCCGTATCCGGCGACTCCTTCGCCGATTTCCGCGAGGCTTCCTTCGCGTAACGGATCACATCCTGCTTGCGGCTGAAAAGATTTTTTTCTTTAGGAAAGCCCGGGCCGTTAATGCAGCCACCGGAACAAAACAGCGGCTCCACCACTTGATATTTCCATTGATCAGGCGGAAGATCAAGGATGCTCTGTACGTCTTCGGCGCCGCTGATATGGATCACATCCGGTTCTGTTCCGTCACATTCAATTCCTCCGGTTTTGAGCATACCCCCTTGAAGTGGGAAAAGCCGGGCCTGATCCAAAACTCCAAAACTCTCGAATTCCGACTCGGGGTATTCCTCTAAGCGGATATTTTCTTCTTCCATCCAGTTTATCAGTTCGGTAAAGGTGAGTACCCAATCGATGGCGTCACGGTTCTCCGGCCTGGCTGCCTCCTGCTTTTTTGCCGCGCAGGGACCGATGAAGACCACGGCCCAATCCTCTCCCAGGCGTTTCTTCAGCAAACGCCCATGGGCCACCATTGGAGAAGCCACCGGAATCATGGAGTCCATATGCTCAGGTCTGTATTTTTCGATATATTCCACCACAGCCGGACAGGCTGTACATAGATTGCCATCCATTGTGTTTTTAAAGGACTCCTCTGTAATCAGCTTTGCCCCTTCCGCGGTTTCCGATATGTATTCAAACCCCAATTTCTTCAGGGCAGAGGGAAGTCTGCCGCTGTTTTCGCTATGAAAGGCAGCAGCAAATGAGGGCGCTACGCTGGCCGCGACTTTACGCCCCGATGCAATGAGTTCTTTCACCTGCTCTACGCTCCCGCGAATGGTTTTGGCCCCCTGGGGGCATTCCCGGACGCAGGTACCGCACTTGATGCACAGATCATCCTCTATATAAGCCTGCCCCTCGGTGACGCTGATCGCTTTGACAGGGCAGACCCGGACACAGCGATAGCAGTCCTGACAATTGGCAGTAACCGTGTACACAACGTTTCTATTTTCTTTTTTCATAGGACCTCTTAATTTGAAAGCCCGCTGTGAGCGGGCTTTCATAAGTTTCTACTGTTTACTCTTCCTCTTCACAAGCTGTGAGTTCCTCAAAGACTTTGCAGACTTTCTCGTATTCCTGATCATCCTCAATATCGACGAGCTCACAATCATTCTCATCGTCCTCAAGTTCTTTGTACCCATAGAGGTAAACTTCGTCGGAACCATCTGTCGCGTATAAGGCAATGTATTCCTTACCATCAACGTCGAAGACTCCCATAACCTCACACTCTACTTCTTTGCCGTCATCGAATTCCAAAGTCATAATTTCAAATTCTTCATCGGCTCCGCAGTCACAGCCTTCGCTGCAGCCGCTCGGGGCACATTTTTCTTTGTCTGTCATCTGAATATCCTCCTAAAAACTTTACACTAGTTCTGTTGGGCCTCTTACCTACCCTCTGTTGACAAGGTCAATAAAGGGTATGATACCCCGCTATATGCTTACTATAACATCATCATTGCTTTTTCACAATCAAATTATTCAAAGGGAGCTGTTTTATCAGCGGCAAAATGCCTTCTGATACTTTCCGCGGCGGCCCGGTTCATTCCGGGGATTTTGGCCAGGGTGTCGATGTCAGAGGATGAAATGGCTTTTATGCTTCCCAGCTCTTTCAGAAGAGCTGCTTTTCTCTTTTCGCCTACGCCGGGAATGTCGTCCAGCGCGGATTTCTTCAGTCGTTTTGCCCGCAGCCCCCTGTGGTACTCGATGGCAAACCGATGCACTTCCTCCTGTATCGTTGAAATGTACCGCAGAAGGACTCTGTTATCCTTGAGATCCCTCTCCTCTCCTCCCAATAGGAGGCCCCGGGTCCTGTGTTTGTCATCCTTGACCATACCTGCTACCGGAATCCGGGTATTTAGCGCCGTCAGCACCTGTTCCACCGCGTTCACCTGATTGGCCCCCCCGTCTATAAGGAGCAGATCCGCCATGGGGAAAAAGCCGGGAGACTCCTCCAATCCCCTTTTTATCCTCCGATGCAACACTTCCTGAAGGCTGTCCGTATCACCGCCTCCCGGCGCTGTCCTGATGCGAAAGCGGCGATAGCTTTTCCGAGCAGGTTTTCCCTCCTCAAAAACGACCATGGCTCCTACAGAATCCGTACCGGCGATATGAGAAATATCATAAGCCTCCACCCGACGTATTCCCGACAGCCCCACTTTCTCCCATGCTTCATTGAGAGTCTGTGCTTTCTCCTGTTCACGGATTGCCATTTCTTCCGCCTTACGACGAACTACCTTGACCCGGTTACGCTTCACATTCGAAAGAAAACCGTCCAGCTTTTCCTGATTTGGAATAGCTTTCACCGCGGCAATCTGGTCCCGTAACTCCGCCGCCCTCTCATAATTCATAGCTTCCGCCTCGAAAGCCATCTGCTGCTCCAGGTAATGCAAAACTCCCTCCGTCTTTCCCGACAGAAAATCCAGCACCTGCTCCACAGATTTTCTGTATGTTTCAATATCCGCCTCTCCTGTGCAGATGCCGCGGCATTGTTTTAAATGGTAATTGAGACAGGGCCTGAAGCCTTCAGGAAAACTACTGGCGCTGCAGCGTTTCAATCCGTAGATGTCGGATAGAAGGTCGATAAGCCTGACCACGGCGGCCGCGTCGGTATAAGGTCCGAAATAACGGCTCCCGTCGTCTATAAGCCTTCTGGTCTTCACCAGACGGGGCCAGGTTTCTCCCACAGTCACTTTAATGTAAGGGAAGGATTTATCATCCCGCAGGAGGACATTGTATTTGGGCATATATTTTTTAATCAGACTGGACTCTAAAAGCAACGCCTCCATCTCTGTTTCCGTTATGATGTATTCAAACTCCTCAATGTGGGACACCATGGCCCGGGCCTTGGGCTCCAGGCTGGATTTGGACTGAAAATACTGCCTTACCCGGTTTTTCAGGGATATGGCTTTACCAACGTAGATAATCTCTCCGTTTTTATCTTTATGCAGATAGACCCCGGGCTTGTCCGGAAGGTTCTTTAAGTTTTCTTTAATGTCAAACATGGCTTGTCCTCGTTTACTATGTATATAAAATATAATACCCATTTATTGTACCACAAATGCCATGCACGATGATAGATCAAGGTGTCATCCTGAACGAAGTGAAGGATCTTTTTCAGGTTCTTTTCTGGGAAACCGGCATGAAACGTAAGATTCTTCGCTGACACTCAGAATGACGAGGAGGGGAGATCGGCCTGCCGCTCCGTTCCAGTCAGGAATAATAACGGGATCCTCATTCCACGGTGACGCCTATGTAATAATGCTGGAGAATTTCTTTATAGTTATAACCCTCCTTTGCCATTCCGTTGGCCCCCCACTGGCTCATTCCCACTCCATGCCCGTATCCATGAGTAGTAAATATGATGTTATTACTCCCGTCAAAGGCTATGGTAAAGTTAGCTGAACGGAGTCCAAAGAGCTCCCGGACATCCCTGCCCGACAACACTTTGTCACCCGCCTGCATCTCCTGTACCCGCCCGCCTTCGCTGCGGCTTATGACCTTAATCGTATTGGCATTGATATTGGAAGCTCCGTACTTTTCTCTCACCTTCTTTTCAAAGGTAGCCAGAGATACGGATATGTTTTCACTCTGATAGGGGGCCTCTTCCTCAAACCTGCTTTCCACACTGCGCAGATAGGGGAGAGCCGATACAAATACATCTTCGGAGTTCTCCGTCTTCCCTCCGCTGGCGGAATGGAACAGGGGCTGTTCCACCAGGGCTCCGTTATGATACATGATTTCACCGGCGGTAGCTTCCGCAGCCTGGCGGATCTTCAGCCAGCCGTCCTCCATCCATCCTTGTCCTTTCAGCTCTGTCAGTTCCTCTTCGCTGCGGTAGACCTGACAATGGGTAGTATCGCACAGAGGCGCCGAGAAATGCTCTGCCGAATTCCCTGCCGCCTCGGCTCTCACCACTTTAGAAAGCCCATAAGTACGGGCCGCGACGGCTTGCGCTTTAAGAGCCTCCATTTCAAAACTGGAGGGCATCTCTCCCGCCACAACCCCCGCCACATAGGTTTCAAGATCAAGAATTACCGTCCTTCCCTCCTGCTGCCGATACAAGGTGATCTTTCGGTTTTCTCTGTCCTGTTGAAGAGGTGGGATATCGCCCGCATGAAAAAACGCCGCCAGAAGCAGAGGCAGCAAAACCAGTGCAAATACCATCATACCTGCCGCTGCCGCACATATGCGGACCAACGCCCGGTTTTTGATTCTGAATTTGAATTTGAGTTTAATTCTTCTCTTTCTGTGTCCCCGGATTTTCATTTGATATCTCCTTGTTTCTCACGGCCAGACAAAGGGACAGACCCCGTGTCTGCTTTTCCAGACACGGGGTCTGTCCCTTTGTCTGGTCTGTATCCTTCTGTCAGGTACCTTTGTCCATGTATATTGTAAATGTATGAGACCGATTTGCATTTCATTCGCATTTATGTGTATATTCCCATAGGTTATGGAAATACTGAATGTGAACGGGAAGAGGTATACAATATTATGTTTTGTCCCCCTTTAGCATAATTGTTTCGAAAAACGTACCTCTTCCTTTTTATTTATTTCTCACAACCCGACACGGGCACAGACCCTCTGTCTGGTTGTCTCACATATTGTTTTGACAAAGCGCAGAATGATGGTATACTATTTCCTGTAGAAAAGTGAACGATGGTTTCGTTCAACAATCTCGGAGGATAAATTTGGCAAAATATATAATACAGAAAAATGGCCCTTTGCAAGGTGAAGTTGAAATTGGCGGATCCAAAAATGCGGTGCTTCCTATCATGGCCGCTGCCCTCCTTGCGGATGGCGAATGTGAAATTCTTGAGGTTCCTGCCCTTCGTGACGTCGACGTCATGTGCAAGCTTCTCGGAAGCATCGGTTCCAGTGTTACAGAGGATTACGGCAACGGCCGTATTGTTATCCGCACAGATCATATCGCAGAAGAACAAGCTCCTTACGAGTTGGTTAAAAGAATGCGGGCATCCATTCTGGTTATGGGCCCCCTCCTTGCAAAAACCGGCAAAGCGAAAATCGCCCTTCCCGGAGGCTGTGCCATCGGCGCCAGGCCCATCGACCTTCATCTGAAAGGTTTTCAGGCTTTGGGTGCAGAGATCATACAGGGTCATGGCTATGTGGAGGCCCTGGCAGATAAACTAATCGGAGGAAAGGTCTATCTGGACTTTCCCAGCGTGGGCGCAACGGAAAACATTATGATGGCAGCCGCCCTGGCGGAGGGTCATACCACTATCGAAAATGCGGCGGAAGAGCCTGAAATCGTTGATCTCGCCAACTTTTTGAACAAGATGGGTGCCAAGGTCAAAGGCGCCGGTACCGACACCATCCGTATTGAAGGAGTCCCTGCCCTGCATGGCACACGGCATACCGTCATCCCGGACAGAATCGAGACCGGCACTTTTATGGTAGCCGCGGCCATTACCCGAGGTAATGTTTTGTTGAAAAACGTGGTTCCCGATCATGTGAAGCCCGTTATCGCCAAGCTCCTTGAGTGCGGAGTCTCCATTGAAGAGACAGACGAGGGCATACGGGTCAGAGGGGATTTACAGCCTTTGATTTCCACGGATATCAAAACCATGCCCTATCCCGGCTTTCCTACAGACATGCAGCCCCAATTCATGGCGCTGCTTACCACTGTAGCCGGACCCAGCGTCGTGGTGGAGACCGTTTTCGAAAACAGATACATGCATGTAGGTGAAATGAACCGCATGGGAGCCGATATAAAAATTGAAGGAAGAAGCGCCATCATACCCGGCGACAAAGCGCTGCAGGGCGCTCAGGTCATCTGTACGGACCTGCGGGCTGGAGCAGCCATG
>WPCH01081940.1_pt1 | contig 23573 bp, 27 predicted proteins | sample 5399881 | NCBI WGS metagenome assembly WPCH01 (sample SAMN12869468, study PRJNA574797) | sludge metagenome | isolation source: wastewater treatment of pH5 | place: China:Beijing | collected 2019-05-20
TTAAGTAACTTGATTAAATTCCAAAATCCAAATTGGTTTTTTCCAGTTAAATTTTTAGAAAGAGTTCCAGGAGAAATACCAACTATTTTAGCAATATCTTCTTGATTTTTTCTTTGGAAATCAATTTCATCAATAATTCTACCCAAGAATTTCTTTAATGTTTGTTCCAAATTTTTATCTTCTTTCTTAAGCATTTCATTCATATTATTTCCCCTTCTAAATCTAAAAAAGAATGCTGTAATATCTCTTATTATATTATTTTAACTTAATGTTAGTATATAGTATTTTATCATAAGCATATCAAAAAATATGTTATTTGTAGTCGTTATAACGGTATAACTGTATATGTAATTATGCATAAGTGTATCAAATGGCAAACTAAAAGGAGTCGAAGATGTTCGACTCCTTTTTTTTACTTATTTTTTAATTTCAGCAAACTTATAGTTAAATTCTCCGCCAAAGTCGTTTGTTACAATTCCGTTAATAGAAGAACGCTGTAAGTATGATCTGCCTGATTGATAAAATGGTGCGACCGCTCCATCTTCTAATAATATTTTTTCTGCTTGTTTCATTGCCTCCCAACGAGCAGTTTCATTACCAGCTAAATCTGTTTTCGCTCGATGAATTAATTCATCATATGCCTGATTTGAATACTTATCAAAGTTATAGCTACTATCTGTCGTGAATATATCTAAAAATGTAATTGGATCAGGGATATCGGGAGCCCATACATCAACACCTAAATCATAATCACTATTTAGCAGCAATTGAATTTGCTGTTTGCGTGGCTGCGGTTTAACATGCACCGTTAACCCCTCTAAGTTCTTTTCTAGTTCACCTTTTAAATACTCCGCATTTTTCTTGGCTATTGCATTATCACTTGTTAGCAACTCTAGTGTTACTTGTTCTTTCCCAAGTTCTTGTTTTGCCTTCTTCCAGTTCCCTTTGGCTGTCTTCACATCATCTTTGACCAATGCTCCATTCTCTTTTCGGAAGCCTTTTCCGTCCGGTCCTTTAGCAAAATCAGCTGGTATAAAACCAACCGCAGGAAGAGAACCATTGTTCAACACAGTATCTACAAAGGCTTTCTTGTTCATTGACTGACTGATTGCCAAGCGAGCATTTTTGTTTTTTAACACATCATTATTTTGATTCATACGTAAAAACTGTACAGTCACTTCCGAACGTTCCTTGAAATCAGGATTCTTTCTATATTTATCTACAAATTCCCCTGTTAGCCCTACACGGTCAAGCTGTCCTGATTCATATAGATTTATTTCTATTGATTTATCTTTTACAATATCAAAGTTAATCTCATCTAATTTCACTGTTTTAGCATCCCAATAATTCGAATTCTTTTTCAGTTGAAAACCTTGTTCATGCTTCCAATTATCTAACGTAAACGCTCCGTTATAAATTAATTGCTCTGCTTCTAAACCATACTGCTTCCCTTTTGAGTTGAAATATTTCTCGTTAATCGGTAAAAATGTCGCGAACGTTGTCAAGTCTATAAAATAAGGGACAGGTTGCTCTAATTGCACCTCTAATGTTTTATCATCTATTGCTTTTACCCCTAGCTCATCTATAGATAGCTCTTTACTATTAATTCTCTTTGCATTCTTTATATCAAAGAACAGAAACGCATATTCTGCTGCTGTATCAGGATTCACAGCACGTTTCCAAGAAAACACGAAGTCTGCAGCTGTTACAGGCGTTCCGTTTGACCATTTCGATTCTCTTAAATGAAACGTGTACGTTTTTTTATCCTCACTTACGTCATAAGATTGTGCCACTCCAGGAATCAATTTATTATCTTCTCCTAGTGTATACAGACCTTCAAACACATTACGCATTACATTCATTGATTCACTATCAGTTGCCTTTGTTACATCCATTGTTGGGATCTCCGCTATATACGGTAAATTAATGGATTGTTTTGTTTCATTCTTGTCAGTTGCTTTTGTTGTATTTCCAGTCTCTTTCCCCCCACTATTACAAGCTGTTAGTAGAAGACTGGCCCCTATAATAGAAGCCACAACCGGTGTAACTTTTTTAAACATCTTACTTTCTTCCTCTCTAAATGCAAGGTTTAATTAATTGAATTATTCATATATTTGATTTTAAAGGATATAAGAAAAGAAATTCCCTTTTTCTAAACGCATTCCAACACCTTTTCTCATTATATATGTTGTATCTAAACAATAAACCTCTTATTACTTTACCAGTAAAACCGTAGCACTCTAGAGATTATTGTGTCAATCACTAAAATTTATTTTTAATAAGGTATGTGAAATTATTAAAACAATAATAAAAAAGGTGCAGCAAGTGAATGCTACAACTTTTCCTTTTAATATTTATTTTTCATTAAAAAACATTGATTTTTCCACAAACAATATACAAATTCATTAGCTTCGACTTTCTGCAGCAATATCATTTTAAGGAATGCTAATTGCTGTGTGGATCTATAATCACACTTTTCAGTTCATCATCTGTTATTAGTTTATCAATATTACCAGATTGATCTTTTAATAATAATTTGGCATCTCCTTTTGTCTGAATTTCAATAGCTTTAAATGTTTCTGAGAATGGAATGTCATACGATACTCCCATTAATTCCACTAAATGTCCCTCTAAACTTATGTAGTTTCCTTTTAAGTAAAATGAACCTTGTGCATTACAACTAGAATCCCCATCTAAATAATTTGAAGTTAATTCATTTAAAGTGATTACTGCGTTTCCTTTTTTATCATAAAATTCCTTTATATTCTGTTTTATCCCCTCTTCTGGCAACTTCCCTAAGGAAATCAATCTATGTATTTCAGTCATCCCTTTCTCAGAAAATATCGGTTTTAACTTTGCCTTTTCATAAATAGGTAGTGATATTTCAAGCTCAATTGTGATTTTCATTAAACGTCCAGACTCATCTAATTCTGTTGAAGGTCTAAGATTAAAGAGTTTGATTTCTTTACCAAGCATTTCCCCACTTGATTCTGCGTATTTCTTTGCGGGGCCTGTATAGTCGGTTGCAGAAAAAAATACCCCTCCTTCAATTTCTGGTAAATCCATTAATGCCCCACCTAATTTTTGCAAATCTGATCTTCCAACCTTCTTACCTTGTTTTGTATAATCTTTTGCTTCTCCCATTTCTATTTTTGAGTTTTTCTCCATTAACACGTCTATTTGATAAAATGTTTTACTAAATTCGCCTTTTAATCTTTCATCATGCTTAACCAGATTATTCTCTCCAAGTAATTTCATGACTGCTACAGAGAGTTTCTCATATGCCGTACCAGCTTTATTTGGTTTATACCCATATATTTCTTCAAATAGTAAGTCTATCGGTGAGCTCATAAATAAATTCTCCTTCTTTTTATCAATTATTTTACTATTCTTTTATTATTCCACTTTCTATTTTACATTGAATACTCAAATTCTAAGGCATATAAATTTTTCTCTGCATCTTCATATAAAAATAACCAATCTAATTTGCATTTTATAAAATCTAATCGTTAAACAACTCAAGTTAAAATTTTGCATTTTACACAAAAATGAGTACACCCAGCAATGAATGTACTCATTTCCAAAACTTCCACCAAGATTTCTTTTTTGCTGCGACTATTTCTTCCTGGGCTGATACCTTTAATAATTCATCGACGAAACTCGTGCGGTCTTTGCTGTATTTTGTCAAACAAGAAAATTTTAATCCTCAAAACAATATATTTTCGCAATCTACAATCGTAATTTTTAAAAAGAATTTTTTCATATAAATAATTCTTTTCTAGCTAACTTAAAATCAAAAATATGATTTAATATATATTATCAAATAAAATAATAAGGATGATTTTGTGAAAGAGATTTTTTTTGTTGGTCTAACAGATAAAGAGCATTGGCCAAAAATAAGAAATGATGATAGATTTTTTGATTATCGCTTTAAATTCACCTATGAGGAGTATGATTGGAGTTATAAAACTGGAAAAAATAAATATCCCAGAAGACACGGTGTATATGCGCTTATGGATAACGATCATTCTATATTATACATTGGAAGCTCTACCGCTAAAAATGGGTTACAAGAAAGACATTTCAAGCATGAACGTGAAGATGATTTTAAACTTTTCGGAGCTAAAAAGATTATTTTTTATTTTGTAACCGATGATACTCCTGATGAAATATTATTATTAGAAAGATATATGATCTGTGCTTATGGTCCTGAATTGAATAGGGACATCAAAATGGGGAACTTTTATGTAGAACAATCAAGCGATCAAATGCTTAAGAATATAGATGAAATGATTAAATTTTATAGCGCCGATGCTAGCAAAAATGAGAAACGCCATAATTTTAAAAAAATATACGATAAGCTTAAAGTATTACAAAAAAATATGAAAGATGCTGATAAAGAACACAAAGAACTGCTAAAGAAAAGAGACGAAGAACCGGATAAACAGGAATTTAATAAGAATCTTAAATATTTAAATAAACTAGCAGTCGATAGCTATACAAAATGTAAAGAACATATAAAAAATAATATACAATTTGTAAATAAAGAATATGTAGAGTATGAAAAGGATTCTAACAAGTAAACAGCCATACAATATCATCTAAACATTATTCTTTAAAAACCCACCTTAGAGTTAAGGTGGGTTTTTATTAACTTAAAGTATCTTGTTTCAAAAAAATATTTTTAACAACCACTTCATTAAAGAACGTAAGTTCGTGTATAATAAGAACGAACGTTCTTTTATTTTAGGAGGAATCACGATGTATGACTATTCAATCCTACCGAATAGAATCATCTTATGTGTTGATTTACGCAGCTTTTATGCTTCAGTGAGTTGCATCAAAATGGGATTAGACCCTATGCATACCAAATTGGCTGTAGTAGGTGATGTGAATAGAAATGGTTCAATTGTTCTAGCTGCAACCCCCCCATTAAAAGCTTTAGGTGTAAAGAAGATGGCAAGGCTTTACGAGATTCCTCGTCGTAAAGATATTCTAGTTGTAAATCCAATTATGGGAACTTATATTAAATGCTCCAACTACATAACAAAACTAGCTTTACAATACGTTCCTATTGAGGATTTTCACCAATACAGCATCGATGAATTTTTCATGGATATTACCGATAGCATTCATTTATTCGCTAACGATCCCTATGAATTTGCTATTAAATTCAAACGTGAAATATATGAACATACACGCATTGAATGTACCATCGGAATTGGTCCGAACCCTTTAATAAGTAAGGTTGCTTTAGATATTGAAGCAAAGAAGAACAAAGAAGGAATCGCTCATTGGGAGTATGAAGATGTCCCAACTAAATTATGGAGTATACGACCACTTAATAAGTTTTGGGGTATTTCGTACAAAACAGAAGAAAAGCTGAATCGAAAAGGAATACATTCTATCGGAGATTTAGCGAACTATCCTCTTAAATATTTAAAACATAGTTTTGGCAAGATCGGAGAGGAATTGCACTTACATAGTAACGGCATTGACTTCAGCCGTATTTCAGAGAAATATGTCCCTGCTACAACTTCAATTGGAAAAAGCCAAATTCTAATGCGTGACTATACGATAGAAGAGTTTCCGATTATCCTACTGGAACACATTGAAGAAGTCTGTTATCGCCTTAGAAGACAAAACAAACTTGCTCAAACCGTTCATTTTTCTGTTGGTTATAGCAAGAGTTATAACGGTGGTATTAGAAAAACACATACTTTAAGTCGTCCGTCTAACTTAACAATGGATATTTATAAGATTTGTACATACTTTTTACATGAACAATATACTGGAGAACCTATCCGCAGCATAAACATCTCTTTAACGAATCTAATTCAAGAAGGGGAGGAACAAATTTCTCTTTTCGATAATGTTACGCAACGAGAAAAAGAAGTAAAACTAACAAAAGTAATGGATGAAATACGCACAAGGTTTGGGAAGAACAGTATTTTGCGGGGGATTTCCTACACGCATAGCGCCACAGCTAGATACAGAAATACACTAATAGGGGGCCACAAATCGTGAACAATGCTAATATGCCAAAAGGAAGAAAAATGGTTAAATGGACTCCGTTCGTTATCAAGACCTAAATTCAAAAAACATTTAAAATATCAAGCTTCTAACATATTGTATATGACTAATATGTTAGAAGCTTTAAAAACGAAAAAATTGAAATCTCCAAGTGAAAATGGACAATTTTTGTTTTAAGGTGTTATACAATTCTTAAATTGATGGGCCTTTTGTTTTAAACTAAGTTATACTCTCGACACTCTTCACAAAATAAATTCGTATTGTATTTATGTTCTATATAAACTTGATGCCAAACCATAAATGCTAGTACTGTCCAAATTTTACGACTATAGTCAGCTTTATCTGTGCAATGTGCTTCCAGTAAGTTTAATACATATTGTTTATCAATTAAATGTTCAGTTTTACTTTCCTTAATAATGTTCACAGCCCAGTCATGCATTTCATCTTTTAACCAATGACGAATTGGTACTGGAAAACCAAGTTTCTTACGATCTAGTACATGATCAGGAACAATACCACGTACGGCTTCACGTAAAATAGCCTTTGTAGTTTTATTGGCAATTTTGAATTCTGTTGGAATTTTGGAAGCAACATCAAAAACTTCTTTATCTAGAAATGGAACACGTAATTCTAGTGAGTGAGCTGTAGACATTTTATCTGCTTTTAATAAAATATCTCCACGTAACCATGTATACATATCAATGTATTGCATTTTACTTACATCATCATAATCCTTAATTTCATTGTATAATGGCTTGGTTACATCCTTATAGTTAATATTTTCATTGTAAGACTTCATTAACTTAATTTTCTCTTCTTCACGGAAGATCTTGGCATTACCATAATAACGCTCTTCAATTGGTGTACATCCACGCTCTAGAAAACTCTTTCCTTTAAAATCTTCTTTAAGCGCTCCACTTAAAGCTTTTAAAACCGTTTTACCTGGGGTTGGAATGTATAAGAACATTTTTAAAGAGTTTGGCTCACGATAAATATTATATCCACCAAATAACTCGTCTGAACCTTCACCAGAAAGAACAACTGTTACATGTTTCCGCGCTTCTTTTGCAACAAAGTATAACGGCACTGCTGCTGGATCTGCTAATGGATCATCCATATGCCACATGATTTTTGGGAATTCATCCATAAATTCTTGTGGTTTTACCAATACACTATAGTTTTTTAAACCTAGTTTCTCAGCAGTTTCTTTCGCTACATCTATTTCACTAAATCCTCGGTGCTCAAAACCAACAGAGAATGTTAAGAGATTTGGATTTATTTCTTTTGCAATGGAAGCAATAATAGATGAGTCAATTCCACCAGATAAGAACGTGCCTACTGGAACATCACTGCGCATATGTACTTTTACAGAATCATACAATACATCGCGAATTGCTTGAATGTGTTCCTCTTTTGGGGTATCTACAGCATTGAAATATGGTTTCCAGTAGCAATGAATCTCTATCTCTTTTCCAATTTCTTTTATGAAATAATGACCAGGCTCAATTTTGTTGATATCATTTGTTAATGTTTCCGGTTCTGGTCCATATTGGTATGTAAAATAATGTTGCAGGGAAGTTGGATTTATCTGTTTATCCTGCATTACATGTAAGATACTTTTCTTTTCAGATGCAAAGAAAGTTGTATCATCCTGTTCTGCAATATAAAGTGGTTTAATACCAAAATGATCACGCGCGCCAAATAATCTTTTCTCTTGACGGTCCCAAATAACAAAAGTATACATTCCACGAAGATAATTTACACATTCTTCTTTTACATGAGCATATAATGCAACAATTACTTCCGTATCTGATTGAGTAGCAAAATTTGCTCCTTGCCCCTGTAACATTTCACGTAATTCTATATAATTATAAATTTCACCGTTAAACATAAGTACATAACGTTCATTTTCATACGTTAATGGTTGATGCCCTGCATCCAAATCAATAATGCTTAATCTTCTAAATCCAAATTGTATATGCTCATCTCGAAAATACCCTTCATCGTCTGGACCTCGGTGGTATAAAAGGTTCGTCATATTTTCAAATTGTTTTATTTCACATTTCGAATAATCTCTTACAGTATTATACATACACCCTACATAGCCACACATTTTTTTACCTGCTTTCATTTTAACTAATTTCTCTTAAGCTTTAATTAAATTATAAATCCGTAGCAATATAGAGCAATGTAGATTTTTCTATCATAATCATTGATACTATCTATCATCCAACGATAGTTACTTGAAATTGAATTATTCAGTAGTTAATGCACGGATTTGTTTTTTACTTTGTTCTGACATAGGAAAACCTAACTTGATAATTTCCCTTGTAAGCAATTCAATAAAGTTTCTCGTTCCAAATCCGATAAATTTATCTTTACGTAAAATAAGACTTACTTCCCGACTAATATTTGGATTTACAATTGGAATAGCTAACAAATCACTCTCTTCATTAAGATCTAATAAAGTTTTAGACACAATTGTTACCCCAAATTCATTTCTTACTAAATCGAACAACGAATTGATACTGGATGTCTCAATAAGTGGATCCAGTGAAATTTGCTGAGGAACACATGTATAATTTAATAACTTTCTACATTCATGGCTTTCTGGAAACAAAATTAATGGTAACTTGTTCAATTCAGAGAACTGAATTTCCTTTTCATTCGCTAATGGATGATTATTTGCTGCTACTAAAAATAACTCTTCTATATATAATGGTATTTTTACAATTTTATCATCTTCAAACACATAGTCAGAAGAAACGATTGTTACAGCAAAATTAACTTGGTTCTCATTAATTAAAGGTAAGATTTCATCCGAACTAATTACTTTTACGGCTACTTCAGGGTAATTTTTATGAAAGTCTAATAATAAAGTTGAGACTAAATCTGTTAGCTCTCCAGGTAACGTAGCAATTGAGATTTTCCCTCCCTTTATCTCTTTCAATTCACCAATTCGTTCTTTTGCATTATGCAATGCATTGAAAATAGTATTACATTCCTTTGCTAAAATGTATCCCACATCAGTTATAGCAATTTTCTTTCCTAATCGATCAAATAACGGCATACCTATTTCATCCTCGAGAGCTTTAATTTGATGACTTAATGTAGGTTGTGTAATACCTAATTTATCAGCCGCTCGTGTAAAATGCAGTTCCTTACAAAGTGTTATAAAATACTCTAATTGTCTTAATTCCATATAAGAATAATCTCCTTACTTAGTTAATTGATTTCTCAAAATCCTTTAATTCTCCCTATACTTTATCATTTCGTTCATTCATAAAAAACGTAATTTCTCCTAATAAAATGTATTAGGAAAAATTACGTTCCTTATTTATGTTATGGTATACATACTTTAAGAAAAGATTATATAGTCTAATATAGAAAATAGACCGCTCATTCTATACTAAGTTCACTTTATTTGTAAATCGTAATACTTATTCTTCAACTTCTAAAGGTATATTATGACTATAAGTTTGATTAGAACTTTTAATCTGAAATCCTTCAAAGAAATCGATCGTTATACTGTCGTCAACAAAAGCTAAAGATGCTTTGTTTATATATAATGGTTTCCAGTTTGTTTGCATTTCTTCATAGCCAATACTTGATTTAATAAGTTTAACTCTCAGAACTCCATCTAATGGAAGTCCACATCCTCCCATTTCATATTGAAGGAATCGAAGGTGATTTGGATATTTAGCCTCTAAATTTTCGAATTGTTTCATAGCAGCTTCTGTAACAGTAATTTGAATTTGCATATTATTTCCCACCTTGTCTATTTTGGATTAAAAGATGAATATGTTACGAACTCCCACTGATTTGTGTTACAATTCATTGTTTGAATGGCTTCAACTAATTGAAATTGAATTAATCGCTGGGCTCCGGGAAATTGAGAAATACTACTTTCGTCAATATCCCAAATGATACTTGCTTTCCCAGTTAGTTGTAATGTATCACCAGTAGAAAAATCAAAGAACAATAGCCCTACATTAGGATTTTCAATAATGTTTCCGAGCGTATTGAATAGCATATTACCTGAGTAATCAGGAAAGACTATTTTTTGTTCGCTTATAATATGAATAAACCCTGGCATCCCACCTCGATGGGAAATATCCATTTTCCCATCTGAATTGGAACTCGCAATAATGAAAGTATCAGCTTGACTAATCAGTTCTTGCTGTTTTTCATTTAAAGCATACTGCTTATTAAATCGCTTAGTTCCACCAACAACTGTTTCGTTATAAGTGAAATTTCTCGCCTGAATGTATTTAGGGCAATTCCCAAATACTTGTTCCGTTTTAACTTCAAAACTTTCATCCGAAAATTTGTTTACTACCGAACCATTTATACGAATTCTTATCCTGGAAGCAAAGTCAATTACGATGATTCCAACTTCTTTATTGTGAAGAATATTTGTGAATAATGGATCACCTTCATTTATACCAACATTTATTTTAATTACATCGCAATCTACTGCTTGAATAATTCCTTCTTTTCCTGCTAAAAATGAACTCCACACTCTCCCTTTTTCATCCATAGAAGATATCATGAATGAGTTTTGTCCATTTAGAAACGCCATAAATTTTTTTGTCATTATTGGCTGAATCATTGTACTAGCAGTATTCGCTATTTTCTGTACACCAAGCCTATTGTGTACAGCACGTTCCCCAGAATGGAAAACATCCATATACATCTCTCCAATTTACTTATCAATAGGACGCATACTAATGGCTACTCTACAAAACACTATTATTTCGCCTCCTACGGAAACTTTTTCTAGCAAGGGTACTTGCTATTGTTTTTTTGTTATCTTGTAAAGCACCTTCATTCTAACTCTGACATTTCCTTTTATCAATTCTATCGTTTCTATAATTATCATAGGTGTTATCTATCATTAAATTAGAACTTAAAAATCTGCACGTAAATTCATGTTATTGAATAATACTTCTTACTGCATAGATATAACTATCATTTATGCTGTATTCTTCTATATATAAAAAAGATATAGAGCTAATGATTACTGAGACTGTTAATAGTGAAACACACTTTAAGTAGACCATTGTCATTATTTATATCTTTTCATGGCCAGTACTACAATAACAACTTCGTTATCGATATTTTTTTAAACCATTCCCTTTATGTACCTATAAATATATAATTTCAAACATTTATCTAAAACTACAAAAGGAACAATTAATCATAGATAACATCTATTGATTATATAGAAATCATTGCATTGATAAATAACGGAGGCTTTATATAATTAATTTAAGCTCATGAGCTAGCAATAAGATTTAAAAATATCATTTATTTATAGGAGGACATTTTCATGCAAAAAACAGTTGCAGGTATAGTAATTCCGGATAGTAAGATAGCAGTAGAGGCGCAAGAAATACTTCGTGAATATGGTAATGACTTACTATGGAATCATTCGAATCGTGTTTACTTATTTGGTGCTCTTCAAGGTAAAAAAGCTGGGCTTAAGTATGACGAAGAGTTATTATATGTTAGCGCCCTCTTCCATGATCTTGGCCTTACAAAGAAATTCAGTAGTCCAGATAAACGTTTTGAGGTAGATGGTGCAAATGCTGCTCGTAGTTTTCTTCAACAACATGGTATGGATAATGAGGCAATTAGACTGGTTTGGGATGCGATTGCACTTCACACAACCATTGGGATTGCTGAATATAAAGAACCTCAAGTTTCATTAATTTATTCTGGAGTAGGCTACGATGTTATGGGAAATGGATATGACGAAATTTCAGAGGAGATTCGTGAACAAGTTGTATCTGCATTCCCCCGAGACAATTTCAAGCAAAAGATTCTTCCTGCTTTCCTTGAAGGTTTCGCTCATAAACCTGAAACTACTTTTGGAAATATTAAAGCAGATGTTTGCTCATTGCTTCTTCCAGGCTTTAAACGCAAAAACTTCTGCGATTGCGTTTTACATTCGCCTTGGAAAGAATAGCCATTAAGCTTATGAATAGTAGAAAAGGAAACTTCTATAAAATAACTTGATTACGACCTCGTTTTCTTTTTATATGAAAATTAGAACGGACTGATTAATTTCTAATTTAAATGTAGATAAATATTATCCATAGAAATAAAAAAGCTTGCCATTAATGAAAATGGCAAGCTTTTTTAAGCAAATAACATCTAATAATTCACAAGAAATTAGAGAGACCAACTAACTAATTTTTGTTTAATAATCAGTAACTTTCATTAATTAGAAAACATAAAGAATGGCTACCTCAAAATGACATAATTAAAAATTATATAAGTGTTTTGATCATTATAAAGTCCATTTGTTCTTCATCACCCATATAAAAAGAGTGAACTCCAGTTTGGACAAAACCCATTTTCTTATAAAAGGCAATAGCATTTTCATTCTTTTCCCATACACCTAACCAAATTTTCTTTTTATTATGTTCCATTGCAATTTCTATAGATTTATTTAGAAGATATTTACCAAGCCCATGTTTTTGAAACTCACCTTTTATATAAATTCTTTCGATTTCAAGTGATTCATCGCCCATTTCTTCAGACTGTGCATCATTAGTATTTACCTTTAAATATCCAGCAACTTCATTATTAAAATAAACAAAAAAGAATTGCGAAGCAACATTCGATAATTCTTTTTCCAATTGTTTTAAGTTAAATGCTTTTTCCAAATAAGCACTCATATTTTGAGGTGAATTCTGATCCTTAAATGTCTCATTAAATGTTTCATAGCTAATTTCTTGAAGTGTATATAAATCCTCAAGGGTACCCTTTTTTATGTTTATAGTCATTTAAATATGTCACTCCTTTATACAATCAATAATTTCTCTTGTTTCCCTTTTTTACAAATTCCCAATCTTTTTCTATATTTTTTCTTATTTTTTGAAGAGAATTGAAAATGGTATCCACTTCTTTTTCAGAAAACCCTTCTAATGCAACGGTATTGGAATAATCATTTTCTCTCTTTATAAAAGGATAAATATTTTTTCCTTTCACCGTTGGAAAGAGTTTTTTTATTTTTTTGTTATATTCATCATCTTTTTTTTCAATAAATCCATTTATTTCGAGTTTTTTGATAGAACGAGCTGCTGTTGTTCTATCCACTTTTATCATCTCAGATAACTTTTCTTGAATAATCCCTGGGTTTTCACATATTCGTACAAGGTACAAATACTGCCCTTTCGTAAGTTCATATTCTTTAAATTCTATATTACTTATAGAATCTAATGCCCTTGCTATCATTCCAATTTCACGGAGAATTTCCTTCATAGCTAACTCCTTATCGTATGTTTTTATTGCAAATGCAACATTTTAAGGTTACATTAAATATACATCTTTTTTATTGTGATTGCAACAAAAATAACGGTAAAGAGGTTGATTAAAATGAAATATGTGTTCTATGTATTAGGAACTTTAATATTAACCCTTGGTATTTCTTTCACTATACAATCAGACCTTGGAACTTCACCCTTTGATGCACTCTTGGTAGGACTGTCTTTAAATGTGGGGCTTACTGTGGGGAGTTGGGAAATAATAATAGCTTTATTATTGATATGCTGCAATTCATGTTTAAAAAGACAACGACCAGAAGTTATGGGGTTGTTAACAGCATTCATAACAGGTATTGGTATTGATATGTGGCTATTTTTATTACGCCATTTAATTACACCTGAAATATGGTACAGTAAAATGATTTGTTTTGGAATCGGCTTAGTTATTACAGGATTAGGAACTGCAACATATTTACACACAAATTTTGCACCGATTCCTATTGATCGCTTAACGTTAATCGTACAAGAATTAACTAGAACGAATATATTTTTATCAAGAACGCTCATTTATCTCGTATTCTTGATAATGGCAATATTTTTACATGGACCCATTGGTGTTGGTACTGTGATCACCGTTTGTTTAGGTGGACTAATCCTTAATTACTTTATGCCATTTACTAAAAAATTATTAGACCCCTTAATAATAAAACCTAGTCCTTCATCAAATGATAATAGGAATAAAAAGCATTCAATATAGAATGCTTTTTATTCCTATTATTTTAAGTATATTCCTTCACAACATTTCCAATTTTACTTAACCTAAATTCAAACTTCCCTTTTTATACTCTTTTACGCCATCCATGCTTTTTTTAACAGCTCCACACCGATTTGAATTTCTTCGAAAGAAAGATTTCCAAAACCAAGTTTAATGATTGGGCTGTCAGTTGTATTTTTAACAAAATAACGCGAAGTAGGGTACACTTGAACACCATAATATGAAGCTTGTTTTATTAGCCATTTTTCTGAACGGTTTAGATATACCTTTACTAATACAAACAAACCAGATTTTTCACCAATGATGAAAATATTTTGATTGAATTGCTCCTTTAATACGGACACTAGGTGTTGCATTTTTCGTTTATAAACTAGACGCATACGTTTAATATGACGATTCCATTCTCCTTCTTCCATAAATTTAGCCATTGTGAGCTGACTAAAAATTGAAGTGGTACTCTCAAAATGAAGAAATTGATCCTTATAATCATTTATAAGTGTCTGGGGCAACACCATATAACTCAAACGAATTCCCGGAAGAAACGATTTTGAGAAGTTTCCTAAATAAATGACTCTTGATGAATCAATTGAAGTTAGGGCTGGAAATGGCTGTTGCGTATAGCGAAATTCACTATCGTAATCGTCTTCAATAATATACCCTTTCATCTTGTTAGCCCAATGAATTAGCATTTGACGTTGTTGGATAGACATACTTACTCCATATGGGCTGTGATGAGAAGGTGTTACATAAATTACTCTTGAGTTCGTTTGATCTAATTGTGAAAAATCAGCACCTGTTTCATAAACTGGTAAAGTTTCAATCCTAAAATGATGAAATTGAAAAGCTTTCCTAGCGCCATCATAACCCGGATCCTCTACTATAACACTTGAAAAATCATTCTTCAGAATATGTCCTAGGTTAATAAGCATTTGTTGGGTACTACTGCCGATAATAATCGCATCTTCATCTGCTTTCACCCCACGGGATTGAAGTAGATATGTGGAAATTTGTTTACGTAAACATACTTCACCAAAAGGTGACCCATATTTAAAACTATCTTGTAATGTTAATACTTGATTGGCAATCCTCCTCCAAATTTTCAAAGGAAAATGTGTTTGATCTACGGCACCTGCTCGGAAATCAATAAGAAGAGGTGTTACTGATTCTTTTTGTTTTTTAGTAAAAGGGTTTAACTTTTCTTGGAATAAGGGGGGCTCTAACTCATTTACGAAATAGCCTTTCCTTCCTTCCCCACAAATATATCCTTCAGCTACAAGTTGTTCATAAGCTGTTAATGTCGTATTACGACTTACTTGAAGAGAATCTGCGAGTTGACGAATGGAGGGTAACTGTTCATTAGGAAGTATATCTCTTCGTTCAATCAAATGTTTAAACTCTTCATAGATTTGTTTGTATTTAGGAGAGTCATTATTTAGAGAAAAAATGATATTTTTCATTTGCAACCCCTGACATGTTTATTTATTTAAAATTGTACCTTTTGACATGTCTATTTATATAATACTATGTATTACAAATCAAGTTAATTGAGGAGGAGCCTGATTATGTATATTCCTAAATACTTTAAAGTCAAAGATATCGATGAAATTCGAGAATTTATTCAAATGAATTCATTTGGAACGATTATAACAACAAAACAAGGTAAACCAATTGCTACTCATTTACCATTACAGTTAAATCAAGAAGATGATAATTACTATATAACGGGACACATGGCTTATGGGAACACTCAATGGAGAACATTCGAGACTAGTGAAGATGTATTAGTTATATACCAAGGACCACATGCTTATATCTCTTCTTCTTGGTATGAACAAGAAAATGTACCAACATGGAACTATCAAGCTGTACATGTATATGGTAAAGCCAGTATTTTGAAGGAAGAAGAGTTAAAACAAGATCTTACAATGTTACTACAGAAATACGAAAAACACCGTAAGAATCCAGTTTTATGGGACAACCTTTCACCTCAGTTATTAGAACAAGAATTAAAAGGTATTGTTGGATTTAAAATTAAAGTGCAAGAAATTCAAGCTGCATATAAATTAAGTCAGAATCGCAATGAAAAAGATTATCTTAACATCATTAATAAATTACAAGAAGAAAAGGATTTTGATTCTCAACGAATGGCAAAAGTAATGAAAAAGAAGGTTTAAAGTCTCAAAAGAGTACTATACTCGACTTCTGCTTACTTATACATCATTCATTTATATGATGCAATTGTAGAGTGGTTTATAAAGATAGTTCTCTAAAATCGAAATACAATTGGGAAGGAATTAGAAAAATGAAAAACCCTTTTATCTCTTTTAGTGTAGCAATGGTCACACCATTTTCTACTAAGGGTAATCTGTATTTAGAAGGAATACCATCATTAGTTGATTACTATAAAAAGCACAAAGTTCCTGCAGTATTGATTAGTGGTACCACTGGTGAACAACACTCTATGACCGTTGAGGAACGTATGGCTTTATTTCACAAAGTAAAAAAAGAAGCAAAAAATGATTTGATTATATATGGAGGAGTTGCAGCTGTTCAAACCAACGATGCGATAGCATTAGCAATTACCGCAGAAAAAGTAGGACTAGATGGCATTATGTTAGGATTTCCACCGTATTTACGAATTAATCAACAAGAAGCATTTAACTATGTCTCAAAGATTTGTTCAGTAACCCATTTACCAATCATGATTTATAATAACCCACCACGAACTGGGTTTGATTTACATGTTGAAACATTAATAAAACTAGTTGAAACATTCCCTCAAATTGTAGCATTTAAAGAAGCTGGTGATGTGAGTAGTGTACCAATTGTGAAAAAGAAATTAGGACCGGAATTCATTGTATTGTCAGGATCTGATACAAATATATTTGAGGATGCTGAACTTGGATATAACGGTATTACTAGTATTTTGGGAAATGTTTTTCCTGAAGAGATACATGATATTATTAAAAATTTACAAGCTGGTGATGAGAAAAAAGGGCAAAACCAATTTTCAAAACTCTTGCCCTATATGCATTCTATTATAAAAATGGGAACACTTCGCACAATTAAATACCTATTAGAAAAGCGTAATATACAGGTTGGAATTTGCCGAGAACCCCTTTCAACATTAAGTATAGAGGAAAAGGAAATTATCGATAGTTTTTTTTCAGTTATTTTGAAGTAGCCTATTCTTATGAAATGAAGATAAGAAATAGTTTAATACAAAATTCTTTTCAGAAATTAGAAGTGTCAATTGACTAATCTTTGTTCAATAATTAGTATCTTTAATTGAATTTGAACATAAAAAGGGAGAATCCTTTACGAAAATTAGACTTTTTATGTTCAAATTCGCTTAGCGTATGGAATTTGCAATTAGTTAGTGCCATCCTTACTAAACCTACCGATTATTTTTACAACACAATCCTTATATAAGTTGTCCTCCAACTATAAAGAATAATTTTCCATCACATTATAAACATAATATACTAGTCTATTTACATACAGTTAATATTTATATAATGTGAGAAAAAAAGAATACTCGGCTCACATATTGAACATAAAATCCACTTTTAATTCTAGTATAGTTAACCGTTTGCCGCATTAACATCTCAATTTGATGGGATACGTGAAATGATTAAGGAACAAAACAAAGTAACTCGTCCGATTTTAACACCTGAAGAAAAAGAACGAATTGAAAATATGCTATTATGTTCGTTAGTATCAGAAGAAGAAATAATGATTACATATTATGAGGACGGTTATTTGCTCTCTAGTTATATGACCGTTGTTGATATTGACCCGTCAAATAGCGCTGTTGTATGTACAGATGCTTTTTATAACAAGATGAAATTGCGATTCGCTAATATAGTAGATATAAAATAGAATAGAATAAAATAAAATGCTATACTCACGTTTGGATCATTATTATGAAAATACGTTAGTTTTTCAGAGTGAATTTTAGGTTTTGGTATATTTAAATTTAAATATACCAAAAATAAGATTTATTGTGTTAAAATGAAATTGATATGAAAAAATGCTGATATATGTATTTATTGTAAAAGTAGTGTTAGTAAAGTATTGGTGGTTCAAGTCAAAGAAAAAGACATCTGATAGTTTTATTGAATGTCACGCATTATAATACAAATGACCACTTTTACTACAAAAACATTTCAAAATCTTATATAGCTAATACACTGCTTTAGTTGAATTAAAATATTTACTGGACACCAACCTTTTTATGTAATGAAAAATCACTAACTTTATCTTTATTTTATATCCACCATTCTGTATCCCAGTAATCTTTTTCGTTACTAAAAATAGAACTTTTATAAATCCATTCGGCTAAAATTTGAAAGATTTGCTGAAGTTCTTGTGCTAATTCTTTATTGTATTCAGACAACTTACTAAGCAGGTTGTGATACCGATCCCTCAGTGAAGGATGTTCCTCACTAGGTTCATCTGGTTTTGCTTCAGCAAGTGCCAGCATTAAAATCACCATTAAAGGGGCAAATAGATAATTCTTTTCTCTTATCTTCAACCCTTTAATTACAAGATCCAATCCAAAGTTATCCGCATCAAATTCTTCTAAACGTTTTCTATCAGGTGTTGCGTCGGACTCAGTATGTTTTAAAATATGATGTCCAATTTCATGCCCTATAATAAACGACATACCTGCTTCAAATAAGTCTGTTGCTATATGTTCCTTGTGTGTAATGTCTTTTGCATCTAGCATCATACCTTCCTTTTCATCTTGACCGTTCATTCTTTCGCTTTCTATTTTTTCTAAAAGCGCATTTTTGTTCACCAAATACAATAAGTTTTCTGACATGTCTATATATTGCTCCACAACTTCTTCCTCCTTTATATTAGAATGTACGCTATATAAATAAGAAGAAGTCAACTTGCACATTAGTTGCATTTGTAAATCTATATCAAAGTTCATAGTGATTAGATAATCATCTGATTCCTCGACCATTTTCATTGCTTCCGCAGTCATTCCGGGCTTACCCATATAACCAATATAGACTTTTTTGAGCTCCTCAAATAGTTTTTCGTCTTTACCTTCAGCGTTGTCAAGGAATTTCAAAACTAAACTATTAATAAAAAATTCATTACTGTACCATATTTCTCTTCCTAATCCAGAATTCGTCACGTCACCAAACTCTTCTTGTAATTTCAACATTTTTTCTGCACTAGGACTAGGATTTTGGTCTGCCACATATCCATCCCAATCTTCCTTTACTCCTAGGTTTCCATCTAAAAATCTATATTTAGCAGATATTTTCTTTTCCATAATAACCAACCTTTCAACTTTAAATTTTAATATTCACCGCCTGAAATTTCTTGCGAGAATATACGTTCTAATTTTATCACAACCTTATGAAATGGTATGATTTTTCTGAAAAATAATACGATGGTCAACGAGGTAATACAGAAATCTAAAAACAAGTACAACACTATTTAATTTAGTGATGTACTTGTTTAATTTTACAAGCAATTTTTTTATTTATATGAATAGATATTACTAAGTTAAATAAAATTTTTAATGTAATTAGCTATGTCACTAGTAAACAGTGCCATAATTGTAACGACTATATACATAGCAAATAACGATTTTGCTTTTTTTCTCTCATCTGCTTGTTCTTTCTGAAGAGTGATATAGTAAAGTGATGTCAATAGAGTTCCAATAAAGACAAATATCAGGATTATTCTTTGGAGTATGACAGCTTGTTCTTCAGCTATTTGCATAAGAGTTTCAACGTCAGCTTTTAATAATATGTTCAGTCCAACCATTAAATATAAAACTAGTAAGGCTAATTTAAGAAAAGTTACTTTTTTCATTTTCATTGTGTTCCTCTCTCTTAAATTTAATCGTGAAATACTTTTTATATGGTTTATTGCTGAATAGAATAACCTTACTTCACTAAGTACTGCTGAATCTCCTTTATTAAGCGTTCTGCCCCTTCAGGACTAAGAATAATTTGTCCATTAGCTAATGACATGTTTTCTTCTGAAATATCACCAGTTATTGCACAGGCATCATATGACTTGTATTTTTGTAATATTATTTTTTCACCTTCTACAAATATTTCTAAAGGTTCTTTTTCTGCAATTCCTAATGTTCTTCTTAACTCTTTTGGTAGAACTATACGCCCTAATTCATCTATTTTACGTGTAACACCTGTTGATTTCATTTTATACCACCCTTTTATTTGTTTTTTATATTGTTCAATTCTTTTAATAAATCTTCATGTTTCTCACATAATCTATATACATCTAATAATAATTGCCTACCATTTATCGCTCCCCATTGATTAGATATGTTAACACCATGCAAATATTTGATTAAATCTGGATTCAATACGGCATTTTTTATTTCATCTGTACTCATTTTCATTTCTTCTTTAGGCATTTGCTATCTCCCCTTCTATCCTCACATATGGACAGACGGACTAAATGATGTATAGTTGGTATCATTTGTATTTAATATTACAATTTTATCGATAAGATTAATTGCTTTATCCAATGAAATGTTTTTTTCATAACATTTATAGCCTAGTTCTAAGGTTAAAAGTGTAGCTTCACTTAAAAGTGATTGTTTTTGAATCTCCTCAATTTCTTTTCCTCTTTTACGAAGATTAATATACTGTTCTATCGACATAATTTTATGCTCCTCTCGCTACAATTACATATCCAAATTACTATTATCATCTTTCATTTCGTTTTCTCTCTCTTTAGCTTCTAACATAAAGTTAGCATAAATCATTATCTTTTCTAATCCATCTTTCGTTGCATTATAATCTGTGATATAACGTTCTTTTCTTCCTGGACTCATATATTTGTTATTTTTCATTTCGTTTATTGTTTCTATATTTAAGATTTTTCCCTTTCCTTTTAATTCGTTCACTAGTTTTAAATTAATAGCTAGACCTATACTCCAAAGAATCAAGCCGATAACGAAAGAAAGTAATAGATGTACTGAAAGAGAATTATCAATGATCATGAAATAGAGAAAATAGATAATTGAGATTGTCCACAAAAATGGATTGTAGTACTTTTGAATTTTTTTATATTTTTTTATTTTTATTTCGTGTTGTTTTTTTCTCATTTCAAGAGTCTCTAACATGTAAAAGCTCCTTTTAATTAGTTAACTAAGCTTTTTTCAAGCGTTGAGTAGAAACATTACGTTTTCACTCTGTTTCTATAATATTAATTGTGATTAGACTGCTCAGAATTACCTTCTTAGTTTATTGTAGATGTGATTTGCTTAAATTCCTTAAAACCTGTAACCCTATCATTTGGATCATATGCGTAAGCTAATTTATAAATCCCTGTATTCGTTGTTACCTTGTAATACTCCGTTTTTGATACTGGTTCTATTAAAATATCTGTAATAGGTAATTTGAGCTTCTCTTTTAGCAGTTCCTCTTGTTTTTTTTCATTGTATGCTAACCTTTCATTTTTTTGTTTAACCGTTTGATCCTCTTCGATTATTTTGAAGTACATGCCTACACCTAATCCTATAATACTTACTATCATTACAACTGCTCCGTTTATTTTTACAACATTTGAAGGAACAGTACCGATTATAATAAACGAGAACACAAATAGAACAATTAATAAAGTCATTATGTATGGCAAAGCTTCCATTTTACCCTAAATCCTCTCGAAAACAATATTTTTATTACATAACTCTTACCTAACGTTAAATCTTTCTAGATGCCATCTTTTAAACTGCTATTTTTGATTAGTGATTGTTGCAAATTTAGCAAAAAAGCTATTCGCAAATTCATGAAAAAAGTAAATTACACCATAAGCCAATAATAAAACACCTACTAAAAAACAAATTAATACAATTTTTCCTTTCCAGTTGTATTCGCCTAAATGTCTAAATTTAAAAGATACGGCTAGTAAAAGAGGGCTTATAAAAAGTAATGTTACAGTGAATTTGTTTAAGGGCATACTGCCTCCAATAACGCTCCCTAAAATTAATCCACAAAATAAAATTGCTAATATCATTGGTTGTTTTATGCTCATTGCAATCTGTCCTTTCATCTAAATATATTTAATAAATTGATTGTTTTTAAAGTAAATAACAGGAGGACTCTCCTATATTAATTAGTTAGAATTGGGGTAATCTTTTTGATGATCATATTATCATCCATATCACGTGTAAAGATAACTCTAAATACCCCTTTTTCACTGGTTACCTTCGTATAATCCTCATAATCTTCGACTAATAATTTATCGCTAGTCGTTCCCAGTTCTGTTTCTAATAGTCTATTTTTATCATCTATTTGCTTTTGTTCAAGGTCTCTCAAGTTTAAAGCAAGTACTGAAAGATTATGATCTGCATCTTTACCAGAGTAATATAAGGATATGGAAAGAATAGCTACCGTCACTATTATAAATACTGTAGGTAAAGGATTTTCGCGAACAGAACTCAAATCGTTATTTATACCGAATAATAACATTACGCCAGCAATTATAACGATTGAAATTGCTAGTATTGCTAGTGTTTGCATAATACGTTACCTTCCTATAACTATTTTATTCGTACAAAACAACAACATAATGTGATTCAATAACAGATAAACTGTAAGTAGAAAAAATAAAACAAGAATTTTAAATAGAATTAACTTCTTTATTCTTTTCCATCATCATTATTGCTTGTAATAGATGAAAACAATGCAACATCTATCGCCTTCTTATTACTACTAGAATACCCTCTATATGTCGGTTTCCCAAAAACCATTCGTTTCATTAATATCAATGTAATTAGTAATATAGATACATAACCCACTATCCATAAACAAGACCAAAATAAATTAATCAAATCATTAAAATTATTCATTTAAATCCCCCTAAATTAGTCACTTTATTTTCGTATTCTAATTGCATTAAAAATAGCTATCAGCAAGAAAAATCCTAATAAGCATAAAATTATTATATTCAATGAGGTCCCTGTGTACTGTCCAATTGTTGCAGTCAAGTTATTATAAGCAGGTTCAAATTTATCTTTAAATATAAGTAAAATCCCCGAACTAATTAAACATATAATTGCTCCAGTTAATCTGATTATGTCTGGAGCATAAAGCTGCTTAGTTTTTAGCCAAAGAACAATAATCGTTGCTAGGGTAACTATAGAAAAGATAAAGATTGATATGATAAGAGTTAAAAGTCCCATCGCGGTAACCCCCCTTTCGTTTAATTATATAATCAATAAATAAAACCTTATATATTGATTATATAATTAATATGGAAATTAAACAACAATAAACTTCATGAAGTTTATTGTTGTTTAATTAAATTGATAGAACTTCAATAATAATGCTATTATATAACTATGAAAAAGTTAAAGGGTGTTCAAAATGACTAAAAAGAAACATTATAAGGTAGTGAATAGAAAACAATTATATACAACATTAGCAAATGATTTGAATGAAAGATTAGAAAAACTAAAAGAGGATACAAATATACCTAAAACAAGA
>WPCH01128795.1_pt1 | contig 23556 bp, 22 predicted proteins | sample 5399881 | NCBI WGS metagenome assembly WPCH01 (sample SAMN12869468, study PRJNA574797) | sludge metagenome | isolation source: wastewater treatment of pH5 | place: China:Beijing | collected 2019-05-20
ATTTTCATATGGTGTTATAAATGTAATAGCTTTTCCACTATTTCCAGCTCGTCCCGTTCTTCCAGTACGATGTACATAGCTTTCTTTTTCAAGTGGAATATCATAATTAATAACATGTGTAATATTATCAATATCAATTCCTCTCGCAGCTACATCTGTTGCTACTAAATAGCGGAATTTTCCTTTTCTAAAATCATCCATGACTTCAAAACGATCTTCTTGTACCATACCACCATGTATTTTGTCACAGGGATAGTTAGCTCGTTTTAATTGTCTATATACATGATCTACATTTTCTTGTGTACGGCAGAAAATAATACAGCTATCAGGATTCTCAATCGTTGTTACATCTTTAAGTAGTGAAAGCTTCTCGTCTTCTATCACCTCAAAAAGAGTATGTTCAATTTTATCCGTCGTAATCCCAGCCGCTTTAATTTCAATATGAGTTGGTGAATTCATATATGTACGAGACAATTTCTCAACATCTTCTGGAAGTGTTGCTGAAAATAACATCGTCATTCTTTTTGTAGGTAATTCATCAATAATTGCCTCTACTTGATCGATAAAGCCCATATTTAGCATCTCATCTGCTTCATCAATAACTAAATACTTCAAACACTCTAAAGAAAGGGTACCCTTCTCAATATGATCCAACACACGACCAGGAGTCCCAACTACAATATGTGTCTTTTGCTTTAATTCTAATTTTTGACGTGCAAATGGAGATTTCCCATAAACTGCCGCAGCCTTAATCCTTTTGAATCGACCTATATTTGTAATATCTTCTTTTACCTGTACCGCAAGCTCTCTCGTTGGTGTTAAAACTAATGCTTGTGGTTTATTCTCTTCCCACTCCACCATTTCACAAAGTGGAATACCAAATGAAGCTGTTTTTCCACTTCCAGTCTGGGACTTCACAACAAGATCCTTCTTTTGTAATGCAACTGGAATAACCTCACCTTGTACTTCTGTTGGATGATCATACCCTAACCCAGTAAGTGCCCTTACAATTTCCTTACTTAATTTATAATCAGAAAAACTTTTTTTACTCATATATTAACCTCATTTTATTCTGTATTATTTTCTTTTTTATCTTTTGTATACGTTACTATCACCCTACTTATTATACTTGAAACCTCACATAAAAGGTGAATCATGCCAGATTCATCTTTTTATATAGAAATAAACCTTTTCATTTCATATATTGTTCAACTACTTGATAACATCTTTTGCTCGTATTGTTAGCATTAACCTTTTTATAGTATCCTACATCCAATCAAAAAAATAAAAAGAATACATACAACCTTGTATAATTATCTTAATTTTTCAACCCTTCCCATAAACGAACAATAAAAACAAAAAAATGTTTTAAATTCGTTTTTAACGTTTTTTTTCAGATGTAAAATCTACTTTTTTAAAAAATGTTAAGAAATCCTTTGACTTCTTAATAAAAATAATGTAAATTATCCTATGGACGAACATTTTTGATTAATAAAAATAAAATATTCGTATTTTAGGGGTGTAAATGATGGAAAACGTATTCGACTATGAAGATATTCAATTAATTCCTGCAAAATGTATTGTAAATAGCCGCTCTGAATGTGATACAACTGTCACTTTAGGAAAACATAAATTTAAATTACCTGTCGTGCCTGCAAATATGCAAACGATTATTGATGAAAGAATTGCAACTTATTTAGCTGAGAACAACTACTTTTATATCATGCATCGTTTCCAACCAGAGAAACGAATCTCATTCATTAGAGATATGCAATCACGTGGATTAATCGCTTCTATCAGCGTTGGTGTAAAAGAGGACGAATATGAATTCGTACAACAATTAGCTGCTGAGCAACTTACACCTGAATATATCACGATTGATATCGCACACGGTCATTCTAATGCTGTGATTAACATGATTCAACATATTAAAAAACATTTACCAGAGAGCTTCGTTATTGCTGGAAACGTTGGAACTCCAGAAGCGGTGAGAGAATTAGAAAATGCTGGTGCCGATGCAACAAAAGTTGGTATTGGACCTGGTAAAGTTTGTATTACTAAAATTAAAACAGGCTTCGGAACTGGTGGTTGGCAGCTGGCTGCACTTCGCTGGTGTGCAAAAGCTGCAAGTAAGCCAATTATCGCTGATGGTGGTATTCGTACACACGGCGACGTAGCTAAATCTATTCGCTTTGGGGCAACTATGGTCATGATCGGTTCTCTATTTGCTGGTCACGAAGAGTCTCCAGGGGAAACAATTGAAAGAGATGGAAAACTTTATAAAGAATACTTCGGTTCTGCTTCTGAATTCCAAAAGGGTGAGAAGAAAAACGTTGAAGGTAAGAAAATGTTCGTTGAGCATAAAGGTTCTTTAGAAGATACGTTAATCGAAATGGAACAAGATCTTCAATCTTCTATCTCTTACGCTGGCGGAACAAAATTAGACGCTATTCGTACTGTAGATTATGTTGTCGTGAAAAACTCGATTTTCAATGGTGACAAAGTATATTAATTCTTAAATTAACTCGAAGGACAAGCATTTTCATGCTTGTCCTTCTTTTTTGTATATGAAAATGTAAAACATTTTAATTTAACTGAATTTTCTAGTATTATGTGTTTAGATAGTCTTAATAAGGGGGAGATACGACTTGAAAAATGTAATAGAAAATCGCCTTAATCGCGCAGAGGTACCCGCTGAACTAACATGGGATTTATCCGATTTGTATAATTCTGATGTCGAATGGCATACTGCATTAAACGCATTGGAAAATGATATACAGAAACTTGATTCATTTAAAGGGCATTTACATACTAGCTCCCACACTTTATTAAATTGCCTACTTTTAGAAGAAGAGCTTTTAATGACGTTAACAAAACTGTACTCATATGCAAATTTAAAAGAAGCTACTGATCGTACAAATCCAAGTATTCAAGCAAACTCTTCCAAAATTTCTGCTTTATGGACGAAAGTACATACTGCACTATCCTTTATTCATAATGAAATCCTCTCATTCGACGAAGGAACAATTGAAAGATGTTTAACTGAAGAAACAAAACTCGAACCTTTCCGTAAATCTTTACTAGAGATACTACAAAAAAGACAGCACACTCTCTCTCCTGAAACAGAAGAAGCACTTGCTGCACTTGGCGAAGTTCATAGTTCTCCATACAAAATTTACGGCATGACTAAATTGGCCGATATGGATTTCACTTCTATACAAGACGAACAAGGAAACGAACTTCCTGTTTCATTCTCATTATTTGAAAGCAAATATGAATTTTCTCCAAGCACATATATACGTCGAAAAGCATATTCATCATTTGTTTCCACACTAAAACGATATAAAAATACAATTGCCACAACATATGCTACTGAAGTAAAAAAACAAGTAACACTTTCTCGTTTACGTAAATATGAATCCGTTACTCATATGCTATTAGAACCACAAAAGGTTCCACTTGAAATGTATAACAACCAACTTGATATTATTTATAAAGAACTAGCACCTCATATGCGCCGTTTTGCAGATTTAAAAAAGAGAGTATTAGGACTCGATCAAATGCTTTTCTGTGACTTACATGCACCTTTAGATCCCGAATTTAATCCGGCGATTACTTATGAAGAAGCAGGCACGCTCATTCAAGATTCTTTAAAAGTATTAGGCGATGAATATAGTTCCATAATCCAAAAAGGATTCAAAGAAAGATGGGTAGATCTTGCAGATAACGTAGGCAAATCAACAGGGGCATTTTGCTCAAGTCCATACGGCTCTCATCCCTATATTTTAATTACATGGCAAAATACGATGCGTGGATGCTTTACATTAGCACATGAATTTGGACATGCTGGTCATTTCTATTTAGCAAATAAAAACCAACGTATCATGAACGTACGCCCATCTATGTACTTTGTTGAAGCACCATCAACCATGAATGAATTACTATTAGCTCAGCATTTACTAGCGACTACTGACGATAAGAGAATGCGCAGATGGGTCATTCTACAACTACTTGGCACATATTATCACAACTTTGTTACTCATTTACTTGAGGGTGAATATCAACGTAGAGTATATGCTCTAGCAGAAAAAGGACAGGCCCTTACAGCTACAACTTTAACTGAAATTAAAACAAATGTCCTTTCGACATTCTGGGGAGATTCTGTAGAAATCGATGAAGGTGCGGGCTTAACTTGGATGCGTCAGCCTCATTATTATATGGGTCTATATGCTTATACATATTCCGCAGGCCTCACTGCATCCACTGCAGTAGCTCAAATGATTAAAGAGGAAGGACAACCTGCTATTGATCGCTGGTTAGATGTGCTTCGTGCTGGTGGTACAATGAAACCACTTGAACTAATGAAACATGCCGGAGTAGATATGTCAAAACCAGATGCAATCCGTAAAGCTGTTTCTTACGTTGGTTCATTAATTGATGAATTAGAGCATTCTTATCAAGAATAAAAAAATAAGCCCTCGCTTTAATGAGGGCTTATTTCATATTTACTTCCCAAAACGTTTGCGATATCCACATTTCCTGCAAAGTTCTTCAACCGCAACTCTTTTCGAAAATCCATCGACAATGTTTGTTGCCCTTTCACCTTCAATAATGTTAGAAAATGAATCATTATTAATATTCCCAAGATTAATAATCCCTTCACCATCTAAACAACAAGGAATAACTGTTCCATTCGCTAAAATACCCGCTTGATTACGAAGTCCATGACAGAATCCTTTCCCATCATCCTCTTCCTCATGTAATGCTGGCCATTGGAATTCATAGTCTTGATTAATAAAGACACGTTCTGCAATTTTTATACCTTTTCCTGGTGTAAGCTTCTCTTCAATTTGATAAGCTAGATCAAATTCATTTTCAATTATAGATAATAACTCTCTATTTTTCTGGATTTCAGCATTTGTTTTATTATCCTGAGTTAAATTCCATAACCTTAACGATACAATTAAATCTGATTGACTTGTCGCTTCCCTAATGAAGGAAAGTATACTCCTTACATAGCCCTCTTTATCTTGCGAACCTGGATGTCCATCAAAACTATGCAGTGAAAAATTCATTTGTCTTAACGCAGGCTTATTTAACAGCCTATGTCTTCTCTTATTAATTAACGTTCCGTTCGTTGTAATATTAACTTTAAATCCTTTTTCATGACTTAAGTCTAATAGTTGATCTATTTTCGGATGGAGCAACGGCTCACCCTTCACGTGCAAATAAATGTAGTCTGTGTGAGGTTTAATTTGGTCTAATCTTTTAGCAAAATCCTCCACAGAAATGAATTGCTTCTGCCTTTCCGTCGGCGGACAAAAGCTACACGCAAGATTACATACACTCGTAATCTCCAAGTAAAACTTCTTAAACTTCTTCACCTTTAATTCCTCACTTCTCTAACTACTTATACTTTTTCCTCTTCATATTACAGCATATTTTTATGGAAATAGAAACATACTTATTTTAGGAAATCTACACACCATCTAATAATATTTAAAAGACCATCGGTAATTTTTGTCCAATGGTCTTTTTATCCTTTTATATACAAAGAATAAATTTATTTATGATACGGCTCATCGTAACTATTCTAAATAAGGTTATTTTTTATTATTTTCATAATTAAATTTAACAAAAAAGGTAGTGCCTTCCGATCCTGTTTGAATTTCTATTTTTGCATTATGGCGGGCAGCAATGGCATAACATACACCTAACCCCAATCCAGTTCCATTATCTTTGGTCGTGTAAAACGGCGTACCCAGTTTCTCTAATACTTCAGGCCTGATACCTTTTCCTTGATCCCGCACTGCAAGCACCACACAATTTTGACCTTCCTTGTAAGTGCTAATGGTTAGAACTTTCCCTGTATTCATCGCTTCTAAGCCATTACGATATAGATTCATTAATAATTGCCGTATCTCATTACGATTTAAAAGTAATTCTGGAATGTCATTTGTATCGACTTGAATATATTTATTTTGATTGTACGTATCAATCTTTATTAAAGGAATAATATCGCGGATAATTGAATTTAAATCTAACATCTGCAAATCCAATTTCCTTGTATTACCCATTGAGAGAAATTCAGTAATAATAGAATTGGCACGGTTAAGTTCTTCAATCATTAAATGAAAGTACTTATTATGTTTCTCATAGGTATTCTCTTCTTTTAATAACTGTAAAAATCCCAGTACTGTTGTCATTGGATTTCTAATTTCATGGCTGATACCTGCTGCCATTTGCTCTATTAAATCTATATTGGATAATCTTTTCAATTCCTGTTCATATTTCTTTTTTTCCGTTATGTTTTTAAAAATACAACAAATACCATCATCATATGGGTATGCAATAACTTCGTGCCAATATTCATCTGCAGTAGAAAGAAATTCGAAATGAACTGTAGTTCGCTCTGACATCGCACGATGAAATTCCTTATACATAACTGTTTCAATTTCACTCGGGAAAACATTCCATATATTCTTTCCTAATACATCTTTTGCTGTTTTTCTTTTCGGAAAATATTGGTGCTTATTTACGTACGTAAATTCCCATTTATTATTTAAAATAAAAAATCCATCCGTAATACATTCAATCACACTTGTAACTTTTTCATTAGCAGCAGCTAGCTCTCTCGTTCGCTCTTCCACTATGCTCTCTAGTTGATCCATATACAACAAATTCGAAAACGTAGGGGCTGTGGCATCAACGATAGATTTTGCTAGTTGAAGTTGGGAATCATCATAATTGTGAGCTTTTCCTTCTTTGCCAACGATGATTACCCCTAATACTTCTCCCATTGAAACCAATGGAATCATCAATAGACCCTTACTATCTATATTTTTTGTTTGAATAACCTCTTGGATCTTGGCTTCATAGCTTTTCTCTGTCCAATCCGCTTCTGTCCAATGACAGTCCTTACTTAATTTCGTTGTTTTAATTGTTGTTTTGTCTAGCGGATCTAAAAGATGAGCAGTCATATTTTTACTCTCTAAAATCTGTTCTAGGTAAAAAAAGCATTTATCAAAACTCTCCTGTATCGAGGAACACATCGATAAATCACGTGTAACATTTAGTAACAGTTGTTTCTCAGCAATAAGGTTTTCCTTTTGTTTTAAATTATTTGCGTTTTGAATTGCAACCGCAGCCATATTTACATAAGCTTCAACACTTTGAATTTCTAAATCTGTTAAGTTCATCGGAATTCCATAATCAAATAAAAAAACCAGACCAAATAACTCTTGCCCAAATGAGATAGGCAGAGCTAATAAGGACTTAATTTTGAATGCATTAACCGGTCTCGGATCTGGTCGATGATCCTTTGAGGTATCAGGAATATAGATGGTTCTTTTCGTTTCAATAACTTCTTTTGCCAGTAAGTCTATTTCAGGATTAATTACTTGAGTATCGAGCGTTACACCATTTATAGTCTCTGGTTTTCCTGCAAACCCTCTAAATGTTCCATCTTCCTGGGGTAAATAAATTCCAACAGCGTCGCACCTAACAATCTCCTCTGATATCGCCATTGTCACACGCTGCAATACGTCACGTAGTTCTAATTTCGTATTTATTATTTTTGTTATATTCGCGAGCCTAGAATATCTCGTCTGATCACTTACCATTCACATAGCCTCCAGTTATAGGCATAATAAAATAAATATGATAATATCAGTGTTTTATATAGAATACATCACTTATGATACGGTTCACCGTAACATATTAATCAACGGTTTCATTTATATTTGCAAAGTAATATTAAATATCCTTTGGTCTAAAATAAGTCTTGCCCCTAGCGTGAGGATATGTACCAAAATACCAAATTTCAGGTCTATCAATTATTACTTTGTAAAGAATTTGACCATAAAACTTCGCTGCTTCTCCATCATTAAATTTACATGCTTCCCAAATAGGCTGATAAACTGTACCTTTCCAATTATGTCCCGGGATCCAACTTGAAGTATGCACATTTGAGGTATCAATAACCTTATTTAATTCATCAACTATAGCATCATAGTGCTTTCTGTTTAAGTTTTTCATACGCTCATTAAAATCATCTTCATAAGCAACTCTATAGATTGGTTTTCCTTCAACTGTACTTAGCATACCATTCATCTCCCTTTGATAATTTTTATATCAAAATAATTCATCTATCTTAGAAGCTGAAAATGCTTTATTAATAGTCGTTGTACGATTCACAATTATTCTTGGATGATTAACATACTCTTTTGTTAAGCAAATCGGATTTCTAAGTTCGCCAACCTCAGACAATACCGCAATCTGATAATTCTCCCAGTTGAGTACCTCACTTGAAAATTCTGGATCTAGGAGTAATTCTTTTAATTCTGGTAAACTATGGATCGTTTCTTTGGTAACATTTCTATAAATATGAGATACCTTGCCAATATGGCTTATTGTATTAGGCTTTTCACAGCTTGAATCCCCGTAAAAAAATATATACATCATTGGACTTACCCTTTTAGTTGGCGAAAAGAAATATATATTATATTTTTCGAGCATTCTCATATACCACTCTTGTTGCGTAACTGTTACAGCCTCCCTAACTTCTTTCACCTTCAATTCATCAATTACTAATTTTTCCACCTTTAAACCCTCCCCTAATTCTTGCTCAATGTGATTTTGAATAACTAAATTTAGATATTCATTCACACTTTTCTTACCGGATAGTTCTTCAATTTGATTAAATAACTTTTGATTTAATCTGAGTAGAAATTTTTTCTCCATCATCTACACCACCAAGTGAATTCAATTGCCTTTGAGCAAATGATATCATCCAGTGAGAGGGATGTCAAATAATTCCTAATCAGAAAAGCTTATCCTTTGACTATTACATTGGTAAATACCGCAGCTTTCCTAATTCCAATCTCCCTAACCTTTCATCATATTTAATTCTTCTTCATACCTACCTGTCAGTACTTCACACAAAGCTAATAGGTTTAACCAGTTTCCCTTTTTTTAAAAGCCCCATCCCAATATCCTGCAATCCCTGCTTATCTTGTAATAGATACACAACATTCGATGTACCACCATTATAGTAAAATACCCAACATTTTAGTTCTTCTGTAACTCCACTAGGGATAGTAGCCTTTACGTCCTCATTTTGAATATCTGTTACTGATAAAGTTCTAACATCTACTATCCATTCCTTTTCGGCAAGATGTGGATGATAGTCCTCAATATAATCCCTAAATAGTTCAATAATACCCATATACTATTCGCTCCTTTTTATACGCCAATGACAATAGAAAAAGCGGAAGAAATTCCATAATGAATTTCTTCCGCTTTAATGTTAAAATACTGGACGATTTCTTTATTTAATTTTGTAAATTCCTGAAGCCCTTTCATTTTTTCACTTCTAGTTCGTGTTCTTCCTAATTATAATGATAAAAATCCCCAATTAAATACACGCTTTTTTCTTACTTATTTGTAAACAAATAAACAATAACTACCCCAGCTCCAAATCCACATAAAAACCAACGCATCGACCTTTTCCACCTTTCCTAAAGATTCTTTTTAACCTGTAAACAAACTGTTACTGCTAGTGTTAGACCTGCTGTAAAAAGTTTGATTGGATCCATGTAATCACCTCCTTTAAATAGAAATTCTCAATGAATATCTTCCATTTTTAGATATACAAAAACCCCTATCCATTTCTTCTTTGGATAGGGGTTTCTTCAATAATTCCTGCTGTATTTCTTTATTAATATTAAGTTGAATATTTTCTATTTTCTTTTCATCATTGACGACAATATTCTCAATTAACAAATGGTACAAGACTTTCTTCTCATCACAAGGAATAGCATCCAATAGTACGTTTAACTGTACCAATAACTTTTTTACATATTCATACGAAAGTATTTTTTCATCACCATCACCTAATTCAAATTCAATTTCTGATTTTCTCACTGATAAGCGTTCCATTTCTTCCTTGAGCTCTTGAATACGATCCGTAAACATGTTTTGATTTAGTAATGAATCCTCATAGAGACTAAAATATTTCTGCTTACGATTTTCAATACTTTGGATTGACTTATTAATTACTTGGAGCTCATCCTTAAGTGGCTTAATGCTCTCTTTTTTCTGTTTATTTATATTATGTAGTAATTCCTTCAAAACTTTAGGATGCTTTACAACCTCCTGAATTCGCTGTAAAACATACTGTTCTGCATAATCTGCCCTAATACTATTAGCACTGCAAACAGCACTTCCTTTACTTCGGAATGCTCCACATGAATAGTAGCGTAAGACCTTTTTTGTACCATCTTTCAAAGTATTCGTTGTTCTGCTTGAAACCATTGCTGCACCACATTTAGGACATTTCATCAATCCTGTAAGCAAGAAATTTCCCTCATAGTTTTTTATTGATTTTTTTGCCTTCATTTGCCGAAGGGATTGAACTTTCTTCCAAAGCTCATTTGTAATAATAGGCTCATGTTTTCCATCGACAATTATAATATTTTCGTTTTTCCCTTTCCGTCTACGTTCACTCCAATTCTCATAACGATTAAAACGTATTTTACCAATATAGACAGGATTTAAAATAATCTCTTTAATAGTTGCTGTACTAAAAGCATTTCCTTTCTTTGTTTTATAACCTTCGTGGTTAACCTTATTAGCAATTGCTTTTAGACCTTTCCCCTGTGAATACATATTAAAAATCTTACGCACAATCACTGCTTCTTCTTCTACAATAACCAAACGTGTTGATTCTCTTCCTTTTCCACCTGAATCCCTTGAAATACTCTTATATCCAAGAACTATTCCACCATTCCATCTCCCGGTACGTGCTCGTTGTTTCATGCCCATTTTTACGTTATCAACAATCGTATTTCGTTCTAATTCACCAACTGCCCCCATCATCTGTAATGCAAACTTTCCCATAGGGGTCTCTGTTTCAAAATTCTCCGAAAATGAACGAAAGGCTACCTTATGTTTACTTAATTCATCAACAATTTGAAGCAAATCAATGGTTTTACGTGCCAAACGTGAAATCTTCCATACAACCACTTCATCAAATTCACCATTTTTAGCATCACGGAGTAGCTTTTGTAATTCATACCGCCCATTAATTGATTTACCACTTACTCCACGATCTACATATTCTTTTACAACAATTTTCTCGTACATCTTACAATAATTACGCAACGTATCTAATTGAGCATCAATTGAATAACCATGTTCTGCTTGTTCTTCTGTCGATACACGGGCATAAATTGCTACCCTTATGATATTTTCCATCTTTGTTTCCCCTCCTTTTTCTCTACAACTTGAATGACATACTCATTGATTTTTAAGTATACTAACTTTAATTTATGTTCTTTACTCACCTCAACTTGATATAAGAAGGAACTAAATAACTTATCCATATCTTTCTTATTGGATTCATTTAATAAGGAAACAAAATTTCTTAACATATTTCTAACTTGTACCTTTGAAAGAGTAGCATCCTTACATCTCTTTAGCTCATGTTCTATACTACGAATCCTATCTTGAACCACTGTAATATCTTCACTTATCCTTTCAATTTCTTGAAGAAAATCTTCACTGCTGACTAAACCTTCTTCAAAGTGAAACAGCAATTTTTTCTTCTTTTTAATTAGCCTTTCTAGTTGCAACTTTACTGTATTTAATAGAACCATATTTTCCTTTTGTTTTGATGATGGTTCATTGATTCGGCTAAAAACATCTTTTACAATTGTTGGTTGATTTAAAAAATTTTGCAGCACTTTATACACTTCTAACTCAATTTCTAATGCTGGGATAAGATTAGGATAGCAAGACTCGATTCCTCCATTTAAATAACCTAAACATTGGTAGTAATCGTAAACTTTCTTATCTCCACTTTTCCTTTTTGCTACCACCCTAGTCCCTTTCATGGACTTTTGGCAGATTGGGCACTTTAAAAAGGAGTTAAGAGGATAACTACGTCTAGGTCCTATACCCCCCTTTTTTGTTGTACTTTTTCCCATAGTTCATTTGAAATAATAACCGGATGCCTACCATTAATTACACACACCTTTTCATCAATTTTGCATACAATATTTCCTATATAAACTTGATTTTTCAGGATTTTACAAACTACTCCTGTGGTAAACAGTTTTCCAGTTTTTGTTCTTATACCTTTTTTATTTAACTGGTTTACAATAGCTTTGTAACCTTTTCCACTAGCAAATAGCTCAAATATTTCCTTCACTACAGCTGCTTCTCGCTTATTTACTTTAAGATTTGTTTCTAATTCCTCTTGAATGCATACCTTCTTAGCTATAACATCATACCCTAATATTTTTGCTCCACAATACCATCCTTCTTTGTTTCTTTGCTGCCTACCTAACTTTGTATTATCAACAATCGTTTCTCTCTCTAGCTGTCCTACCGCCCCCATCATTGTTAGAATAAACCTTCCTTGTGGAGTAGTTGTTTCAAATTATTCACTTACACTTTTTAGGGGTACATTGTACTTTTCTAAATGTTCAACGATAGACAATAAATCAACCAAATTTCTAACTAAACGATTTATTTTCCAAACAAAAACTCCTTGAAAATGCTGTTGTTCAGCATCCTCAAGAAGTCGTTGTAATGCAATCCTCTTATTTGTGCTTGTTCCTGAAATCCCCTCATCTACATATACTTGATAATCATTAAACCCCTGATTTTTACAATACTCTATTAGGGTATGTTTTTGCGCCTGAATACTATAACCCTTTTCAGCTTGTTCCTGAGTACTAACTCGAATGTATAACGCGGCCCTCATCACCCCTTTCAACCTCCTTTCTTCCCATCTTATCCTTAGCTTTAGAATGATTCTTGACTATAATTTCAGCTAATAAGTCTATGAAAAGGTTATAGTTGTACTGATAGTCGATTGGTTCTTGTTTCATATTTATCCACCCACCAAATTTATAATATATACTTAAACTTCTTTTAGTTTCAAAATACTTATTAGGGGGATAGGTGATGAGACAAATTATTACATAGTAAGAAGCATAGAATTTTCGCTATAAGCTTACCTAAAATTTTCATCTACCACCTCTTCCACCTTAACCACTAAATTCAAAATCAATATGATTAATTATTGTTGGTTTAAAACTAATATCAAAGTCAGCTAAGTGTTCATATCCTTTAACTTTCTTATAAATGGGAAATCGACCTTGTTTTTCAATTGCTGAATCTAGCTGTTTCCAAAAAACTTGAGGAGAATCTGTTCCATTAGCAAACATTGCTTGGGCGCTTAACCATTGTTTATAAGCCCCTAGAATATCTTTCTTCTTTGTACGAGCACCGAGCTTATAACACATACCATCCGACAAGAATTGTTCCACTGGACTTTGCTGCCGTTTATAAGTTTCCATAATCTTGCTTATCTCCTTTGATTCTGTAAACGAATAGTTATTACAAATTAGACGTTTTAATCCTTTTACAGCCCAATTTAGAATACCGGATAATTCTGTCTCTAGCTTTTTCGGTAATTCACAATCTTGTTCTTCAGGTGAAAATTCCCTATTAAATGGTACGATAACTACCCTTCGAAAAAATCCATTGGATAGATCTGCTGTATTAGGTAAGTTATTCATTAAAAAAATTAGTTTTACGGTCAATTCTACGGTTGTCGCTGGGAGATGCTTTCTATCAACTGTTACACTATCCCCAGAAACAATAGCTTTAAAAGCTTGGGTTTGGAGTCCATTTGCCACTTCATTTTCATTTGATAGATTTAGCTTTTTATTTAGCAGTGGCTGTAAGCCAAAACGTGTATTTAACTCTGATAGGGTTGAGCTACTAATATTTTCTACACCTAACAACTTACTAATAATACTAGCCAACACGCTTTTTCCATTAGCACCTTTTCCATAGAAGAAAAACGCCTTCTGTGCATTTGTATTATTACATAGACTATAACCAACAATCTCTTGAAGTAGATATTGTAACTCTGTATCATTGACGGAAATTTCAGAAATAAATTTCAAGAAGTTTTTACAGGTAGCAAACTCATCATATTCCACATCACTACAAATTTTCGAGTAAATGTTAGCTGAAAAATCTTCAAACTCTAAAGTTTTTAAATTTAATGCTTTATTAGCAAAAATCATATGGCTTCTATCGAAAACATGCTCTGAAATACAGCTAACATTTCTCTGAAGTAATTCGATAATTTTATTCTCTAAATTAGCTGTCCAGTAGTTATACACAGCTTCTGTTAAAAATAATGTTATGACTCTTCTTAATAACAACATATCATTGACATAAACACCACGGTTCTTGTTATATACAAGTAATGTCTCTATACCACTTGTATCCCTTGAGGCTATTATGAACAGCCTTTTTTGAAGATAACCAACAAATTTCTGCTCACGCAAAACAAGCTGATTTTTTTTGTTATAATAAAATCCTCTTTCAAATGCCATAGATAACTTTTCATACTGAATTAACTCCTCTTTTAACACTTCTAAAGGCGTTAAATCCCCTACACTACCACTTAGATTTTCTGCTAATACCTCACTCTCTTTAATTGAAAGTGGGGTATTAGCAGACATACATCCAACAAATAACCTCTTAGCGGAGGTTTCATTCCTAGTAGCAGCGTGACATGTTGCATATAATTTACGAATATTATAACTTTCTGATTCACCTTCTCTCTCCTGTAATTGGCTTAATATTGCGCTTAAATGCACCCATTTTTGGTCTTCTTCTTTTTTTAACACTATATATTCAACATTTTTTTCTTTATTAAGATACGGTTTAATTAGATCAATATTCTTAACAACATTTTCACTCATCCATATAACTCCAATCGAAATAGTATGTTTTATTTGTAATAGTACTGCACAATATACTTTAGTTACTTGTATGAACTAAAAGTTTAATCCATCATCAAGTAATAATACTGATTCTTTTTGCTCTACAATTGAATTGATTTTAATATTTTGGGTACCATCAAACACTTTATTAGCTTTTTCAGAAAAATTATGAACAATCTCAACTATACCAACTGCTTCATTTAATTTTGATAAATCGGGTCTAATTTCACCAGTAACCCTAGCTGCTTCAAAAACTAGTTTGGCGAAGCGAGATTCTTTGTTATTTGATATATAGAATCGATCCGTTTTAAAGAATGTTTCTCCAGTGTTAGGATTTAATAATTCAAAATCCACCATTAAAACGTCCACACAACCTTTTGAAGTTGCTACGTTTTTATCTAAATTTACTGCTTTTATGATAAATTCATAAACTCCTTTTGGAATAAGAGCTTTATCCTTAAAACCATTTACATCAAAAACTAAGCTACTTGTCATCATTAGTATGGCCTCTCCCCTCTAGTTCTTAATTACCTCTAATGTAACTGATACTGGGACAGATTTTATGAACTTTTCCATTCCCAATATCATTGACTGCTCAAGAAGTTCTTTTGCTTCTTCTATGTCCTTGTTAGGTACTTCCAAATATATTTGATCATGGATACAATTGCAAATGAACCAATTCTTTGGCTTATTTTGATAAAGATAAATTAAAGCCTCTTTCATTCCTTCAGCAGACGATGATTGTATGGGAAGATTCAATTTTAAACTTGCCTTCATATAACATTCATATGTGTTAAATGTTCGCCCGCCTTTACTAAATACATTGGTACTAGTTAATAATGCATCTTGATATTGAAATACATTAGGATATGCTTCAAAAAATTTTTCTTTTAGTTGATTAGCTTCAGCTAGAGTTACATCTTGTTTCAATGCTTTGCTTAAATACTTTGCTAATCCATATCCTGTAATACCATAAATAATTGAACAATTTACCTTTTTAGCAATTTCTCTTTGTTGTGAAGTGATGTTTTCCATCTCCAAATTAAATAAGTAACTGGCTGTAAGTGAATGTACGTCTACACCATCAGTGAATGCTTTTCTTAACCTTGGACAACCGGACAATTCTGCCAACATCTTTAGTTCTTGTTGGCTATAGTCCGCACTAATTAGTACATAGTCATTCTTAGGTATGAAGTACTTTTTTGCTTCGGAAGGAAAGGCTTGTAAATTAGGTTTACTACAAGTCATCCTTCCACTAAATGCACCACATCCATGCCAATCGCCATGAATTCTATTTAGGGTGGACAGGTGGCTTCCTAAATTATCACCATATTGCTTAATGAATTTTTTAATCCTTTGATATTTCAGCAAAAGCTTTGCTATTGGTACCTCATCTTTAATGTGGGTTAGATAATCAATAGTAACGCTTTTTAGGATGATCGCTCTCGCCTTGCAGGCCTTTACTAATTGAAATGGATCATCTACATCAAGCATTGGCATATCTAGCAGATGTTGAATTTCTTGTTTCAACTCACTTAGTTTTTGCTTTTTATCTTCTAACTCTTTCATCCAATTATCAAAGTCAAACCCTATTCCGTTTAATGTTAATTCTATAAGTGTTGGGCCAAGATTAATTTCTCTCTCCAATGCTGCCTTAGAACTGTTTCTATATACACGTTCCATCCATTGGGTAATCATTAAATTTGTAGGCTTGGAACTATATATTGAGTCATCACACGCTAACATTTTAAGCGTAGTTATTGTAATCCAACTTGTAATTTGAACTCCTTTGCTAGCTAGATTACATACAAGGGATACATCTGGAACCACCTTTAGAACATCGCTGTTTACTAATACTTCTTTCAATCGAATAGTATTAATCTCTTTTTCATTGAGGATAAGAGTTTTATCATTAAAATTTCCCACAATAGATCGCACTACCATAACAGACTGCAATGTAATCACTCCTTCTGTACAATAAGCTTAATCAAACTACGTATTACTAGTTATTAAATTTTCAAAGAGCACTGTTACAATATTATCCATAACTCAATCACTCACTAAAAACTAGTTTGGACAAATGGTTGAATTAATTAATTACATCCTAACAGTTCTTTCCGAAGTAATCTCACCAAAAAAAACAAGTTTTTATCCATAGTATTTTGGCAAAAAAAAAAACAGCTAAACCGCTGCATTTTTTTAAAATACTTCAACTATTTATTTTTATCATTTCCCTATACTCTCTTTCACGAATTTCTCCACCATTTAACAATATGGAATAATATACGTCCCTTAACAATCCTTCATACTCCAATGAATTATTTATCATCTCTACATTAAAAGACCTATCTATGTCCTCTTCTAACTTTCTCACTTTCTTATCCATTAACCCCAATATATTATTTAACTTATTTAGTATATTTTTTTCACTACTAGCATCTTTATTATTTTTAGGTAATTCGGATTCATAAGACAATTGAATAACATTAATCATTCTTATTATTCTAGCCAAACCCGAGATATTCACTGAAGTCATTATACTAAGCTTTGTAATAAACATTAGAAACTTATAAAAAAAATCATGTACTTCCTTTTTAATAATTTCTTCATTTCCTTTACAAAATTCATATATTTTATTTATACTAACTGTCCTTTCCTCTTCTCTCCTTATTTTCTCGTCATATACATCTTTATTCAAATTTTTAAAATAGGAGAAGAACTCTTCACTGAGCACCCAACTAAGATTCTTATTTATTACTTCTACAATAATTTGCTTTTCATATGCACTAAAGAATAGTTTATCAAATAATTTTATCTTTTCATTTCTAATTATTCTATTATCCGTTCGTTTTCTTTCTTGTTCACATATTTCTTTTAATACGTTTTTACTTCCAACAAGCTGTGAAAATCTTGTTACTACCTCGACTTCTTCTTCTATAAGATGAGGATTATCTATCAATAGCCCTAAGAAAATAAATATTTCAACAAATTCTATTTCTGTATCATCATTAATCCTCACATGGACTCCATCTCTTCTTAAATCCCTAAATTCGTCTATATCAAATAACATATCTAAATCTTTTCTCATAATATCTAAATTATCAATAAAATGGATAACTCTATTTTTTAGGGTATTAGTACTTAATTGTTGTTTTCCTTGTAATGGACTCATACATTCCTTATTATGAGTAACCCCTATTATTGATACAACACGAGAGAGCGACATCGTTAATTCCAATTGTTTTTCACTCATTTACCTTACCTCTTTAATAAACATATTAAGAAGAAAAATTATCCTTCTAACATTATTATAGCTTAAATTAACTACTTGTATCATTTAAGCTACTTCAAGTCTCCTACATACCCTATGGTAAATGCTTAATAAAAAAAAGAGGACACCATGTCCCCCTTTGCCATTATCGCTCTAATAGTCGTCTTATCAAATAAAATCTCTCATTATTCAAGTTTTATTTCTAACTTAATTTTTTTCAACCATTGTCACTTTTATATGGAATAATACGCCACATATTCCTTACTTGACTAGCTAATGGATGAAAGCAACTTTCTCCCAATTGATTACTCAAAAAGAAACACTTTTCCTTTTGATCTGTTAACATTTCTATTACCATATCTACTCTCCCTTTCGCAATTGGGTTAGTTTGGGGCAAACTGCCCCATGCAAAGATAATCTGTTTAGAACTTTCTGTACACATTCGAATTACTTCATCCGTAGTTGTATCATAAGCTTTTGCTAAAGTTCTTTTACTTTTATTGAAAATATCCATTTTAGAAAATAAGTTCACACTATAAAAACCACCAAAATTTTGACTGTATAGATGATTAGTTATTAACATTATGGTTAAATCGCTTGTTACCGTTTCCGCTTCTCCGGGATAAATGGTTATAATAGTCGCCATTGGCTTTTTCTTATCCCAACTTTTCAATAATCCGTAGCGATGATTCCCTTCCTTAGACATCATTATTTCTAGCCTGATCGTTTGTGTAATCTTTTCAAACATAACTCCTTTCTCCTTTCATTAATCTTTTTCTTACTGCCTTTCTTCTTTATTACTGGATTTTGTATCACTGCACTATACATACTCATTTTTCTTCTTCTGCTTTTTTCCAATCAACAATTTCCGAGTTCTTCAACCAAATTGTACATAGTCTTTCTTTAATAGTTGGATGAATAGGAACAATAAGCATCCAATCGTTCAATTCCTTATCTGTGAAAACCATTACTTGAAATAAACATGGATCAGGTAAACTTTCATAAACCACTATTGGAAATAAATCTACTTCTAATTCATCTCGATAATGCTCTGTATTTTCCCATCCTACTTCGTTTTCCCTAGCTATCACATTGAATTTTGTTTTTAATACATTACAAAATTCTTCTAATTCTAAATCCATTATTATCGCCTCCTTATAAATAGAAAAAGCCCTAATCTCAGTTAAAGATTAGGGCTAATGAAAATCATTCATAGTTATGATATATACTTTAAAATTTCTTTATTACGCCTAAAACAATGAAGTTGGAACTAATCGGAGGAATAATTCAAGAAACCACTGATGAATTATTGCCTGTCGACCTATCCCACCTATGACGGAGCAATCTAAAAAGGCTTAAAACATCTATACTGCTTTAAACCATTCCAACCTCTTAACTCAATTATTCAGATTACAACTGCCCAACAATTAGCAAAATGTAACCACATACCTAATTATTTGCAAAATAAATTTAATATCATAATTCCTTACAAAGGTAAAAAGCTAGCTTGAACTGTTTTTTACCTTTTTATAATATTTAATCATTTATCAAGCGATTCTCTCCATTCCATCATGTCAACAATTAGCTCGCTAAAATCTTTATTGAATGGATATTTTTCTGATAGCTGATCCGAATGCTCTCTTTCTAACCTTTCCCACTCATCACTCAGATGAGTAAAAGCTATTATACATTCGTCTAATGATTTTTTAAAGTTATTCATACCTTTTCTCCCCCTTCAGGACATACTTTCATACTAGATTAATTATAATAAACTACCTCAATTTATGATATGATTAAGCCTTATGTTTTCCAAATCAATGACTTCTAAGTTTTTCAAAAAAATTGTATACAACCCCTCTTGTAATAACTTCTTGAATACATTTTAAGTTTTCTATCACAGACCTTTTCATTTCAACTCCTTCAATTGTTGCACATAAATTTGCAATTACTACAGCAACGCATCCCCATTTAAATTTATTCATTTGATATCACATAAAAATAGTATCCCTCTCATACGAACACACTTACATAAGTCAGATTCAAAAAATCCTCTGACTAGAAAATAAATGCATAATGTTATTTTAGAGCCATTTATAACATTAAACTTGACGTTTCTCTGACTTTATTTTAAGATGAAATAAGCAAGAGGAAATGACAACAATTAACAAAGGGGATGTTTTCATGAATGGAAATGCAGCTTATAATTCTACGCTTACAGTGGCAATTTCAGATAGTTTTGTGTCAAAGAACAAACTGCGCACAGAAAGAAACGCTTTAAAACCTAAACCATCCAGTGGAGAATCTCGGATATACATTGGTTCTCAAAGCTCTCCGGTAGCATCAAGCTTCTTTTCGTTCACTGGTACAATAAAATATTTAAAAAATGATTTTGCGGCTTCAAATGCAGACTGTTACTTTCTCAAAAGCAATCTTTTAGAATATCTTGAGTTGGCATTCAAGGAATACCATGAACCTTCTCAAAACTATTTTTACGACATTAGTGAGCACTACTTCGAACTTAAGAATAAAATTGAAAGTTATAACGAAGAAAAAATATACTTTAAGGTTTTTAACCATAGGGGTAAGACGGACACAGAAAGATTTTACATCAATTCTGACAGTGAGATATGGAGTGTTTTTAGAAAAATGGCCCTCCCTCACATTTCAACATTGTCTATTACAAAATCTGTCGGTCCAAATAAAGATGAATATGAATTTATATTATCAATTAAAGAGAATTTTGTTGATAGAGAAATGCCCACAGTTATTAGGGAAATTTATAAAGATGCAGCGCAATTCGAAGAAGAGGAAACTGATGTAATATCTGTAGTAACTTCAAGGAAAGGGCAGGGGAAATTTAAAAACCGATTACTCAATACAATGAAAAGCTGTCCTTTCACTGGTATTTCAGATCCTATTCTGTTAAGAGCAAGTCACGCAAAACCTTGGAGTGCATCAAGTAATCTTGAAAGATTGGATGGATTTAATGGTCTCCTTCTAACTCCGACATATGATGTACTATTTGATAGAGGATTAATTTCTTTTAAAGATGATGGCACTTTAATAATTTCATCACTTGTTTCAAAGGAAATAATCTATAAATTAGACCTTGTTCCCGATAAAATTTATTACATTGCAAATGAAACCGGTAAGCGCTCCCCTTACTTACGTTTCCATAGAGAAAATGTCTTCAAAGAATAAAAAAGGAAAAACACCTGTCTACCAAAACAGGTGTTTTTCTTTTTAGAGTAAAGTTAATTGTTCTAAATTATTTTTATATTCGTAATCTCTGCCTTCTAAAATTTCAGGTAAGCTGTTAATGATTGATTTCATTAACTCCATTAGAACATCGACTACAATCGAATTTCCTGCTTGTTGATACATCTGTGTATCTGATACTACAATTTTAAAGCTATCGCAAAACCCCATTAGTCTAAGGCACTCTCTTGGAGTTAACTTCCTTATACGCCCCTGCGTTGTAACATAGTTGTCCACTCCAGCACGATGCATTTTGTGCATTGTAGTTAATAGCGGTCTAGCAATTTCCAAATCGATTTTTGGTTTAGAATAAAAATTCTTGGTCCCACTAGACATAACATATTTTTCAACTTTTTCTGATAAGAAATATTTCTCCAGGTCTTCCATCATTTTTTCTTTATCTTTATTTTCCTCTACAAAAACAAAATCCCCATGCCAATTGAATTGTTGATTTGCTTTTTGACAAAGCTGAATTTCACCATCAATCTGTGTATATCTTTTAGTAATGTTCTTTTCTTTTGTTACAAACTCTACACCTTTTTTATTTAAATAATACTTTCCGGATACTGAATCTAGTAAGAAATCTTGCATCGTTTTTTCAAGCGGCAATGGTTTTGGGAAAGAAAATTCATTTGATAATTTAATATCTTTCCTAAATCCAACAACAAATAATCTCTCCCTGTTTTGAGGAATACCATAATTCTTAGAATTTAACACCTGATATTCCCAATTATAGTTGAGGTCATCAAATACTTGTTGCATAGTTGCCCAGGTGTTTCCACCATCATGATTAATTAAACCTTTAACGTTTTCGTAAATAAATACTTTAGGCTGGACTTCTTCAATTAAACGAGCATATTCGTAGAATAAAGTTCCTCTAGTATCTTGGAGACCTCTCCTTTTTCCAACCATTGAAAAAGACTGACAAGGACTACCACCAACAAATAAATCTATTTGATCTTTGTATTGCTTGCCATCTAAAAATGATGCATTCCAATGAAAATGCTCCTCATTAATATCATAATTAGCTAAATAACTTTGTAGTACAAAGTTTGATTTCTTCTTTGACTTATATAGATTATCTACATATTCTTTTTTCTTAATTCCATCAGTAATCTTTGATAAATCATCAAGGATTTCTACAGTCGATAATCTCTCTAATAACATGTTGATGGTATCAATGATTTCGGATAAATTACTATTAAGTTTTTTTACGGATGCTCTTTCAACAAAAGCTTTAAATTGTGCTTCGTACTCTTCTAGGGTCATGCCAAGAATGGTATTAAGCAATTCTTCATTTTTAACACTTTTATAAAAATCTTTAATATCTCTTAGTAGGTAATAATAATGAGAATGAGAGATCTCATTTAATTGTTTATCCTGAAAATTCTCAATTAGTGGGGAAATCTTTAACTTTTCATTTATATCAGATATCCATAAAAAGAATGAATTCATGTTTGAAATTAGTAATTGTTCCTCGATAAGTTCTTTTCCCACTTTCAATGACGCACTCTCTACTTCTTCTCTCAACGTTTGAATATGCTCGAAATGCTCTTGAATATTTAATGCATTTGCATCTTCATAACTCTCATCTGTTAGGCTAGACAACCTTATTTGCAGTTCTTCAACTTCTTTATCTACAGCGAGTAAATTTCTTTCAATCTTTTTTGAAAAAATATCAATGCCTCCATTGTCACATGCAAAGGCTATTTCATATTCAATACCTAATCTTTCTAGGGAATGCTCGATAGCACCTATTCCACTAAAGACGGTTCCTAATTTTAACATTGGCGGTTCACCCTTTATTTTTTAGACGTTCAATAAGACTTTACCCATTATAACAAAAAGAATAGTTTTTGTCTGGTGTCAAAAAAGGAACGTTCGTTCTATCGTAAATTTACCACAATCTTATCTATAAAACAAAAGAAAAACATTCCAAAATGTTTTTCTTAAAAAAACCTCACTTATTTGTGATACGGTTCACCACGATTAATCCGAAACGCTCTATACACTTGCTCAAGCAACACTAATCGCATTAATTGGTGTGGCAATGTCATCTTTGAAAAAGAAAGAGATTCATTTGAACGCTTCATCACTTCTGAGCTTAGTCCAAGTGATCCACCAATTACAAATGCGACTTTACTCTTTCCGTATGTAGCAAGGCGATCTAGACTTATCGCGAATTCTTCTGATGACTTTTGCTTTCCTTCTATA
>WPCH01313537.1_pt1 | contig 23533 bp, 21 predicted proteins | sample 5399881 | NCBI WGS metagenome assembly WPCH01 (sample SAMN12869468, study PRJNA574797) | sludge metagenome | isolation source: wastewater treatment of pH5 | place: China:Beijing | collected 2019-05-20
AGTATTAATTATAGAAACCAGTCTGATATTTCTCATCGAATCCGGGGAAAAGATAGGATAGATATATCTTAAAAAAGGAAGGCTTACGGAAAGATAAATGAAAGTAGTTGGAAGGCGAAAACTGAAGAGATGCCGCCAAAACGATGCGAAAAGAGAGCTTGATACAATCCTGGAAGCGATCTACGAAGATATTTTGATCACCGATGGCCAGGGGAAGATTCTGAAGGTAAGCAAGAGCTTTGAGGATGTCTACGGGGTCTCCAATGAATATATTCTCCAGAAGACGGTTTATGAGATGGAGGAAGAGGGGGTATTCCGGCCTTCTGTCATTGCCCGCGTGATTGAATCCAACGAGCACGTCACCATGCGGCAGAAAAACAGCAAGGGGAAAGAGCTGGTGGTGACAGCCGTCCCGATAAAGAATGAGCACGGAGATATTGTAAAGGTTGTCAGTTTCACAAGAGATATAACGGATTACCTGAACCTTCAAAAACAATATTCCGAGCTGGAGAGCATCGTCGAAAAGTATTCCGCCGAGATAGAAGAGCTTCGCAGCAAAGCCATCTCTATCGATGGCGTCGTGGGAAATTCAGACAAGATCAGAGAGATTATCAAGGTAATCGATAAGATCGCCAGGTTTGACGCCAACGTTTTATTTTTAGGGCCTTCCGGCGTGGGAAAAACCATGTTCGCGCGAATCCTTCACTCGAGAAGCAGTCGGTCTTCCGGTCCATTTATCGAAATCAATTGCGCCGCGATTCCCCATAACCTTTTGGAATCGGAGCTTTTCGGCTATGAAAAAGGATCATTCACCGGCGCAGGGGCCTCGGGCAAAATCGGATTGATTGAGTTGGCCCAGGGCGGCACCCTGATGCTGGATGAAATATCCGAACTGCCTCTCAGCCTGCAAGCAAAGATCCTAAAGGTGATTCAGGACAAGACCATAACCAGAGTGGGCGGAACGATAGAAATCAAGGTGGATTTCCGCTTGATCACCGCTTCCAACAGAGATATGGAGGAATTGATTTCGCAGGATAAATTCCGGCGTGATCTGTATTACCGCCTCAATGTGGTTACCATTTACATCCCGGCGCTGGAAAGCAGAAAGGAAGATATTCTCCCGCTGACAGCCTATTTCATCGATAAGTTCAACGAAAAGCATCAGCTCAATAAAACGATTCACCCTCAGGCCATGAACCTTTTGATGAGATACAACTGGCCCGGAAATGTAAGAGAGCTGGAAAATGTTTTGGAGTACGCCGTCATCACTTCCGCTGAAGACGTCATTACCATGGAGTCCCTCCCCGAAAGTATTCTAAACCCCCTTGGCAGTCAGAATTTAAGCCGCCGGTGGAGCAGCCTGACGGAAGCCATGGAAGAATACGAGGGTATGATTATAAGGGAGACCTTTAAACTCCATAATACAACCGTCAATCTTGCCAAGGCGTTGCAGATCAGTCAACCTACGGCTGTGAGAAAAATTAAAAAATATATATACTGATAACAATTGTTAAAATTATAACAAAATAATTCAATTATGAATACTTATTCTTTGTTGAATTATCTCCACTCCCCATAGATACTTGTGAAGAAATCAGGGAATTTCATCGATTTCGCGCCAGTCCATCTATTCATTCCTGAATAACTGGGCTGGTTTTTTATATTGAGATAGTTGAAAAATTAACGTTTTCTCGTTGGCACAGAATTTGCTGTAATGAGTTGGCAATCGCAATTACCTTTTATTTTAGAAATTATGACTACAGGAGGATCTTATGGAGAAAGGAAATGCTATAACATCGAGGAAAGCCATTGCGGATAAGCCCATTACGATTGTTTGTCTTATCCTGGTCTTCTCATTCGTCGCCCTTATGAGCATAAAACCGGAAGCGACACTGCACGTAGTAGGAAAAATGTTTGATTACACTACCGCTGTAATGGGAGTGCCGATTCTTTGGTTTGTCTTTGTGGGGCTCTTTATCAGCCTGTACCTTGCATTCAGCAAACATGGAAGCATCAAGCTTGGGGATGGCGCCCCTGCTTATTCCATGTTCAGCTATATCGCAATGATGATCTGTGCCGCCCTGGCGGCCACCGCCGTATTTTATTCTCTGGTGGAGTGGTCCTTTTATTACGCGGATCCGGCCTTTGGCATTGAGCCTTTTTCACAGGAAGCTGCGGAATTCTCTCTGCCTTACGCCTTTTTCCACTGGGGTTTGAGCGTTCAGGTTATCTTTGTTCTGACCGCAGTCTCCCTCGCCTACGCTTATTACATCAGAAAGGTCCCCGTGTTGAGGATCAGCGCCGTATGCGAGGAGATGCTTGCAGGCTTCAAGTATAAAAGCGCTCTGGGCAAACTCATCGACGGCCTTACCATTCTGAGTATTGTGGGTGGAATGGGAGTATCTCTCGGAGTGGGAGTTCCCCTGATCAGCGCCGGTATCGGAAAGATTTTCGGAATCACACCTGACTTTACTATTAATCTGATTGTCTTAGTGATTATCGCCGTCGTATTCTCCGCAACTTCCTTCGTGGGAATCGACAGGGGAATGAAGAAGCTCAGCGACCTTACGATGTATGGCGCCATTCTGTTTATCGCGTTTATTTTCATCACAGGGCCGACCCAGTTCATCCTTAAGAATTTTACTTACAGTATGGGAAAAATGATTACCAGTTACGCGGATATGAGCTTGTATACGGATCCCATCGGCAACTCGGGATTCCCGGAACTCAATACCATTTTCCTATTTACTTTAGCCTTAAACTACGCCGCTCTGATGGGAATCTTTATTACAAAGATTTCAAAAGGAAGAACCATCCGCGAAATGATTCTCACCTGTTTAGGGGGAATCAGTTTCGGAACATGGGTCATGTTCGGTATTAACGGCGGTTTCACCATGCACGCGGAATTAACAGGCCAGGCATCAATGACCGCTGCAGAAACGCCACAAATCGGTGTATTTGAAGCATTCACAACACTGCCGGGCGGAAACCTTCTGCTTCCCATCGTCTTCACTTTGGTAACCATCGGATTTCTCGCCACCTCTCTGGATTCCGCTTCCTTCACATTGGCCGCGTCTGCCACAAAACAGCTGGATCAGGACGGAAATCCCAATGGCAAATTCAGACTGATGTGGTGTGCTGCTCTCACATTGGTCCCAATGAGCATCATGTTCGCCGGCGCGCCCTTTGACGCTATCAAAACCATCTGTATCGTGCTGTCCGTTCCCTTCATGTTCGTAATTATCGGTATGCTTATCGGACTGTTCAGATGGTTTAAAGAAGATGACGGTAAAGCGATAAGTTAATCAGCTAATTTATTTACTTACAGCATGCTTATCTGATAAAAGAAAGGAGATATATCATGCCAAAATATCAACCGCCAAGTGCATCTGCAGCACCGAGATTTGCAGGAATCAAAACATTTATGAGACTTCCCCATGTGAAAACTATGGAGGATGTAGACTTTGCCATCGTGGGAATTCCCTTCGACACGGGATGCTGCTATAAGAACGGCGCCCGTTTCGGACCGGGCGCCATCAGAGAAACGTCCACACTGATGAGAAACTACAGCATGAATTTAGACGTCAATATCTTTGATCATCTGTCCGGCGTGGACTATGGCGATCTGGACATTACTCCGGGCTATATCCTGGAGTCCTACGCGCAGATCGAAGCAGGAATGAAACCCTTTATGGACGCGGGCGTTGTTCCCATCGCATTGGGAGGAGACCACTCCATCACATTGGCGGAGCTGCGGGCTGTAGCGAAAAAATACGGCCCTGTCGCTCTCGTCCATTACGACTCTCATCTGGACACATGGGATCAATATTGGGGCCAGAAATACGCCCACGGCACCCCCTTCCGCAGAGCCTGCGAAGAAGGCCTGATCGACACGGCTCATTCCATCCAGATCGGTATCAGAGGTTCCCAATACGGTCCCGAGGATGTTCAGGGCTCCATTGACCTGGGATTTGAAGTCATTACAGCCAACGAGCTTCACGAGATCGGCACCGAAGCAGCCGGAAAGAGAATCCGGGATCGTGTAAAAGACGCGAAAACCTTCCTGACCTTCGATATCGATTTTGTCGATCCCTCCATGGCTCCGGGAACAGGTACTATAGAGGTGGGCGGATTCACCGGACATGAGACTCTTTGCATGATGAGAGAGATGAAGGATATCAACTTCGTTGGCATGGACCTGGTAGAAGTGCTTCCTACCATTGACCCCGCCGGATTGACGTCTTACATGGCCGGAAACATTATACATGAATTCATCTCCATTCTCGCCCTGCAGAGAAGAGACGGCAAACGTTAAGGACATCAACTATACTATTTAAACTGCAAGGGCCCGGGTTCAAAAGATCCGGGCCCTTTTAAAATTAGCGCGTAAGCTGAAAAAACTATCAGGTTTGAATTGCATGATATCATTAAAATAAGTCCTGTCATCATTCTTCCGGAAGCTGCCGTTTCCTGCCGAGCCTTTCCAAAAGACGATGTAATAAGGGCCCTCCGAAGTTGGATATAGCCAGCCCCGCCAGAACTACAGCGCAGCCTGCCCACTGCACTTTCGAAAGCTCTTCGCCCAGAACAACCTGTGCCGTAAGCAGTCCGGTAATGGGCACGAGGAGGGAAAGCTGTGCCGCTTTTCCGGCGGGATATTTTGCGAGCAGCGTAGTCCAGGTATAGTAACCAAACAGAGTCGCGCCGAAGGCCAGATAGAATACCGCAAAAACGGATACGGCCTCCAGGTTCGTCATCGCACGCAACAGCGTCTCCGGCGTATCCAGCATCAGAGCAAAAATTAAGAGAGGAATCGGCGGTACAAGACTTGACCACACCACCAGACCCAGCATATCCAGCTTTTCTCCCCGGGCAGCGCTTTCTTTGCCGGCAAACCGTATCACTATATTTGAGAACCCCCAAAAAGCGGCTCCTAAAAGTGTTAGTAAAAAGGGCCCCGGGGGTATTATCAGCGCCTCCCCGCTGTTTCCAATATTCCCGCCTATGAGATAAAGCCCCAGCCCCGCCGCGGTAAGGCCCGCTACCTGACTGCCCTTTATCGATTCCTTTAAAAAGATTGCGGCGAATATAAGGGTGAAGTAAATTTGAGACTGGAGAACAACAGAGGAAACGCTGGCCGGCATACCTATATTCATCGCGTAGAACAGGCAGGCGAATTGCCCCACTCCGGCGGTCAGCCCGTATAGAACAATATAACGCCATCCGATAGCAGGACGCTTGACAAAGAAGATCGCGGGGAAAACTGCAAAAGTATAGCGCAGCGCAACCAGAAGCATAGGCGGTATCCCGCCCAACCCTAATTTAATTACCGTAAAGTTGGCTCCCCATATGGTTACGACCATTAAGGCGAGAATTAAGTCGCGCTTGTTCATGAATATAGTCCTGTTACAAATTCAAATCGAACCCGCCGGCACGATTTCTTCCTTCAGTGGTGGTTGCCTGTATCATAGCACCATTTGGCGATCTCGGCAATCAGCGGTAGAGGGAGCGGTTTATCGTAGGGGAGCCGCACCGCGCCTTTGCTGGTTTTGTACTCCGTCAAACGGTGGGCAAAATGGGCCACAGCTTTATCTCCGGGATAGAGGCCGATATGCTTTTTGAAGGCGGCAAAGTGAATGATGTTATGCTTGTCCCAGTAAGTGGGCATGCTCCAGGAAATGCGCTCCTGTGCCTCCGGAAGGACAGCGCGGATTGTATCCCGCACCTGATTCAAAAGAGGCCGGATGTTCTCGGGTTGTCCGGCAATATAAGCGTCGATGGTTTTTGGGGGGTCGCCGCAGTAATGATCCTGATCCTGATTTTTAAACTCACGTCCGCATTTTGGACACTGCCACATGAGACGTCACCTCTCCTTCTCCGTAATGGCTACCTTTACACTGTCACCTGGCTGCTTGCCGATTTTTGCCCGTATATCTTTTCGAAGTCCAATAATATAGCACACTGCGCCGTCGGCATTTTTTACGCCCATATTTACGAGACTTCCATCGTAGGATTCCCCGTCGAAAGCCGCATGGACTTTTACTCTGCCCTTGCCGAACTCAGCCTTCACATCGTAAGGAAATTCCACATACGCGCCGTCTATATCCGGAACTTTCCGAATGATGGTCTCAAATTCATATGTTTTTGGATTCATTTGCTCCCCTGCTTTTTTGTAAACCCTTCGTATTTTTCAATATAATCCTTCAACGGGATCTTCCGGCAAAGCTCCGCGATCAGTTCATATGGAATGGTACTGATATTTTTAAAACGGATACAGCTTTTCCCCATGTCCAACCTGGTCTTTACATGCTTTGGATATTCCGCCGTAAACCATTCCAGGATATCAGGAAACATATAAAGGCCCATATGATACAGAGCCGCGTATTTTTTCTGCGAAGCAATTCCAATAAAGGGCAACGGTTCTTTCGAATTTACATGATAACCCGCCGGATATATGCTGTGAGGAACAGCATAACCTATCATACCGGATTGCATAACTTCCTCGAATCCCGTCGGGAGGTTTTCTTTTACAGTTTTTCTGAGCAGCTGAATTGCCTGTTTTCTGTCCTCCGGTAACTGGGCAATGTATTCATCCGGAGTGCCGGCCGCGTATATCATAAACGCCCTCCAATAAATAAACTGACGCTTCTGCGTCTCCTCGTTTCAGCACTTTTATAAATTCAAACCCTCAGCAGACCTCGGAAGCCTCTGACGCCGTAGTAGGATTCCGCTCCGTTGTGGTATACGAAGACTGTGTTGTAACGCCGGTCGCAGAAGATAGCTCCGCCCAGCTCTCTGATCGTATCCGGCGTTTTCACCCAGCTGGATGTTTTCGTATCGAAACTTCCAAGGGTTTGCAGTTTACGGTATTGCTCTTCCGTTAAAATCTCAATTCCCATTGCGGCCGCCATGTCCACAGCGCTGTTCTCCGGTTTATGCGCTTTTCTGGATTCCAGCGCTTCCCGGTCATAGCAGATATTTCTGCGGCCTTTCGGACTCTCCGGCGAGCAATCATAGAAAATGTATTCTCCCGTCTCTTTGTCATAGTCGAGAACGTCCGGTTCTCCGCCGGTTCTTTCCATTTCATAGAGGGACCGGAGTCTTTCGTCGTTTGCCTCCAGTCGCGCCTGAACTTTATCCCAATTGAGACCTTCATGGCGCTCCATATTTTTTTCAAAGCGGACTTTTAGTATTTCCAGTAGCTCTTCACCTTGCTCCCGGGTCAATTTCCGTGTTTCATTTTTCATATCAAAATCCTCTTTCATCGCATTCGGCACTGTTTCCTAACTGAATATCCAAAACCGGAAGCTGTTAAAATATTTTTCCTTCACGAGAAAATTTTTCTTTGTACTCTCTTAGTAACATATGTAAATTGTCACAATCCATTAATTCTTTTAAATCAGCCTTTTCATCGTCGGATAGGTAATTATAGAGCTTTTTTCTTAAATTCAAATAATCTTTTAAGACGTATGCTGTATAAATCGTAGCAATTTCTATCGAAAGCTCCAGAATCATGACCCCCGTGATCTTTCCGTTATAGACCGGGCTACGTCTTATAGAGTTAGCTCCTAAGCCCATATAGAGGCTATGTACACTTGATGAAAATATATTGTATAAAGCAGACTCAATATTCTTTTCTAATATGCCGATATCTTTTCTTTTATATGTAGGCTTTCTGCCCGCCAGGATGTGGTTTTGCACTTGCTTGTCCAGCTTTCTGAAGCTTTCATTTTTTTGGATCATATCAACGATTATATTTCTGACTATTTCTTCACTTAAGAAACCTTCCTTTGTTGGAAAGCTCAACTTCTCGAATATATTTATGAGGTTTACTTGGTAATTTAACGATAAAAGATCATATCTGAATTCAATTTCATCTGTTGAAATCTTCCTTTCAGCAAAATGAAAGTACAAATTGGCGGTCTCCATAATATTCCTTGCCAGAGATCCTATCGCAGCCAAATCTAATTCCGCGAACTCGTTTTCTTTTTCTATTTCAAACAGGGAAATGATACTTTTGTCATGAAGAAGTAGCTTTTCTATGATTTTATCCACTATCATTACCCTAAGTGAGCTGACAGTAAGCCCATTTTCAATAATGGAGATTTTTCTGCCGATGCTATAGACCTTATTTAATCTCTCAAACCTTCCGGCTGCCATCGCAACTTATCCTTTCTATTGCCTTTCTAAACAGCTTCAGGATCCCATTTTGGGTATAAAGCCAACTCTAGTTAAGGACGGAGATTATGGAATATAATCTTTTCGAATCTCTTCAAAGGTCTCCTCTGCAGGCTTGACATTTCCTTGCTGGAAATCTGCATACCCTTTCTCTATAGATCCTCTTCCTCTGAATCTCATATCAATTCTTCTTCATCGCGTACAGGCCGCCTGCTGCGTGGAAGCCTTCACCATATAATGCTTGTATAAAGCCCCAAAGCGGTGGGAATAAGACTGCATCCAGGGTTTTCGCTTGCCGCAGAAATGGAGAATCGCCGTGTTCCGCATGACCCAGTCCAGATCATAGACGCCGCCGCTTCGGATCAGGTAATTGGAATAATATCTGGCGTCATAATTCCATATGGCGTCGTCCAAAGGCAGGGTCTGCTTACCGTACAGAAAATTAAAAACGTCCTGATCCGGGAGAAGCAGCTCCGCCTCGTGTTCGCTGACGCATTGAAAGATTTCTTCCGGCTTGATAACCTCTCTGGCCTTTTTTAAATCCATCAGCATGACGCCCGTATTGTAGTAGTCATGGTCGGTGCCTAACCTTATGCGGTTGACCTCGTTCATCATGTTCGTGATTCTGGTATGGGAGGCGGCGGCAAAGGCACGGCCGGCAAGGTCCATCTGCCACAGGGGGCGCAGCGGATTAATGACAAGGATATCCGGGTCGAGATAGAGAATTCTTTCAATGGTTCCGGGAAGCAGACGGGGCGCCAGCAGCCGGTAGTACATCTCCTGGGGATACTGTTTGGAAACGGGAGCGCACCGAAATATCTCCCGATCCACTTCAAGGGACGTTAATGGCACATTCAGCAACCCGCAATATTCTTCCAGGGCCTGCAGCTCATCCCGAGGGATTGCGCTGTGCAGCAGCCAGACGCCCACAGCTTCCCGAGGGTTATTGACTATCAGGGATTTCAACATGGTTTGAAAAGGCCTTATGTAGTTTTTATCAAAGGTTACAAGTATGTTCACCGTGTCCCCTGGCATCGCAAATCCACCTCTTTCTAAATATATTATAAAAGAAAGCTACGATTTAGATATCATTTTCGGCATTGTCACTTAATTTAGCGTTCCTCAGTATCCTTATGTTATGGGTTCCGTAAAGAACAAAGGAGACTGCCATCACGATGATACAGATTACAATAAACAGATTCGAATACGTAAGGGGAATGTCGTGCCAGATCACATGAACAATCATGGTGATATAAAGAAGCCAGGTGGCCACTTTTCCATGCCAGTTGGCGCCGTAGACCTTTCCCGTCCTTCGGATGACCATGGCCCCTGTAATTCCGACGAAGATTTCTTTCACCACCAACAGGATAAAAGGCGCTATCATGAGGGGAAACCGGAGGATGAGGCAGAAGAGAGCCGCCGCCTGGGTCAGCTTATCCGCAATGGGATCCAGTATCTTCCCTAAATTGCTGACAGAATGAAAACGTCTTGCGATAATGCCGTCCACAAGATCCGTCAGGCCGGATAGTATTAATATGGCCGCGGCCCAGGCAAAATTCTGCTCTACGCTGTATAGCCAGACAAAAACCGGCACCAGGCAGAGACGAAAAAACGAAAGGATATTTGGAACGGTCAGGATTCTGTTTTGGTCTTTTTCATTCATAGCTGTTTCAGTTTTCCTTTCTCTGTGTCTTCAAACGAGCCCCCTGTTCATTTACTTCTATATTCGTCGCGGCTCTATACATCTATCTCGTTGCGCAAAAGAGCAACATACTTATACCCTTTTCTTATTCATTTCATTCGACTATGGAATTCTTTTGCGAAAGACTCCGGCCCGACCCTGCGCCCCCTTCTTCCTCACATTTTATCTCCGGGATAGCCAATAATCATAACCCGATGCTGGAATTTGTCTATTTTCTGCCCTCAATATAAACAAGGGTTCCGGATTTGAAAGATGGTTCTCTATTTTCACCCTTCAAGATAAACAAGAATCCTGAATTCCGGGAGATTATTCTCTATTTTCAGACCTCAAGATAAACAAGAATTCCAAATCCCGGGAGATTATTCTCTATTTCCAGACCTCAAGATAAACAAGAATCCTGAATTCCGGGAGGTTATTCTCTATTTCCAGCCTTCAAGATAAACAAGAATCCTGAATTTCGAGAGATTATTCTCTATTTTCCACCCCCTTCTTACATGATATTTACACCTTCTTTACACGCTATTTACAATTACTATAGTTTTAATGGACGCTTTCTGATATAATCTATTGTCGAACGCTGTCGTCTTTATTATAAGCGTAAATAGGGATGAAAATAAGTTGATTCTGGAAAAATATTTTCTATGGAGGCCAATCTATGGATTTTAAAATGGCAGCTCTTTTACTCGGCGGCTTGGGCATGTTCCTTTACGGCATGAAGATTATGTCGGATGGACTGGAAAATGCAGCCGGGGACAGAATGCGCCGCACACTTGAGGTTTTAACAACAAATCGACTGTCTGCTGTGGGAGTGGGCGCTGCAGTAACAGCTTTGATACAGAGCTCCTCCGCCACCACAGTAATGGCTGTGGGATTTGTAAACGCAGGACTTATGTCGCTGGTTCAGGCAACGGGCGTAATAATGGGGGCCAATATAGGTACCACCATAACAGCCCAGCTCATTGCCTTCCAACTCAGCGATATAGCGCCGCTGATACTGTTCGCGGGAACGATAATGTCTGTATTTGTAAAGAAAAAAAGAATCAAACGGATCGGCATGATTGCCCTTGGTTTTGGTTTTCTTTTTGTCGGCATATCATTCATGTCCGACGCGATGGTACCCTTACGGGACAACGAAACCTTTACCAATTATTTGATCAATTTCAACAACCCCCTATTGGGCGTTATAATCGGCGCTTTGTTTACCGCGGTCCTGCAGAGTTCATCCGCTTCTATCGGTATACTGCAGGCACTGGCAATGACAGGCTTAATAGGTCTGGATTCCGCGGTGTATATTATTTTGGGGCAAAACATAGGGACTTGCGCCACTGCTGTTCTCTCCGCAATCGGGACCAGCGCCAACTCCAAACGAACCGCCGGAATACATCTTCTGTTCAATATTGTGGGAAGTTTAATATTTTTGCTTATTATCGCTGCCGCGCCGGGAATTGTAGACATAGTCGAGTCAATATCACGGGATAACATTCCGAGGCAAATTGCCAATTTCCACACGCTATTCAATGTAACCGTAACTGTCCTTCTCTTTCCTTTTGCTTCTTTGCTGGTTAAAGCGATAACCCGCATGGTTCCTGAACGGTATAATCCCGACGAGGTAGAGAAACGACTTCTATATCTCGATGAGCGAATCGCGCAGACTCCCGGAATTGCACTGGGCCAGACGCTGAAGGAAATTAACCGGGTCGGAGATATTGTAAACAGAAACCTGACTATGTCTTTAGAAGCGTTCTTTGAAAAGAGCGAAGAAAAGGCCCAGAAGGTTTTTGAAGCCGAGGCTGCGGTGGATTTCCTTACAGACAGTATAGCTAACTACCTGATCGAGTTCCCCAGCAAGGAGCTTTCCGAGCATGACCTGCGGGTAATGGGCAGTCTTCACCATGTTATAATTGACATGGAGCGCATAAGCGATCACGCGGAAAACATTGCCGAATTTGCCATAAGACTCTCGGAGAGACGCAAAGACATGACGCCGGAAGCCAACGAGGAATTGATGAAGATGTCCGAAAAGACCAAAGAGATATTGGAGGCCGGCCTGGAGGCATTTAAGCTGCGGGATCCCTCAAAATTGGACGCCGTTGATTCTCTTGAGCGGCAGGTCGATATGATGGAGAAAGAGTATATGAAGAATCACGTTGACCGCCTTCAGTTCAAATCCTGTGAACCCGAGTCCGGGGTTATCTTTACCAATATGGTAAGTTCGCTGGAAAGAGTAGCCGATCATGCGAATAACATCGCGGAGACAGTAGCGGAAGCATAAAAACAAACTCGCCTGCTTCCGGCCGTTTAAGGCTTTGGAAGCTGGCGAGAAATTTACAGAGTCTCTCAAAGAGTCTCAATGCTCAGGGAGTCGGATATATCGGCAATCTCCGTGTCCCACAGTAAAAACTGACGAGTATTATCTATCGGAGGCAGACTGATAAACTCCGTATCCTCAATTCTCTGCCTGTGGAAACGGTGGAAATGACCGAATATCCACAGCCGGGGTTTTGTCTCCATACACTTCCATAAGCTTGCCAGCTGAGACTCTCCACAGTCATCGAATGGTCCGGGATCATATCCGGCCATAATAATATTATAATAAATACCCATCCTGTGAGAAGGGTTACCCGACATCCCTACTCCTATCCCTGTCGGGCAGGAATGTGATACCACGATATCCGGAGGATTCACGGAGAACTCCTGCTCCGCCCTCCTAAGATCGTCGTCAGTAATAATATTGCCTGATTTCATCCGCTGAGGCCGGTGTACGTTCATGGCCCCGCCAATAAAACCCACCCTGATATCGTTCAGAGCAACGGTAGTGCCTCTTTGCTGATAGTACAAATTGCAGCTTTTCCAATTCTCCTGGGATCCTTTATTCAAGGACTTAGCCAGAAACTTATAATCTTCATGGTTGCCGTCAATCACATAAAGGGGCAACGGCAGATTATTAAGTTCCGGATGATTCATAACCTCTTTTGAAAAACCGAAATCACCAACTTGTAAGGCTGCTTCAATATTATGTTCCTCCACAGAACGAGTCAGCATCTCATAAAAAACCTTATGGTTGTGGTGGACATCTCCAAATATTCCTATGCGCATTTTTTTATCAACCTGTTCTAACGATATCCGAGGATATACGTTTCTGAAGATTATTAACTTGAGCCATTGCTTTTTTCAACATTGTTTCTTCCCAGGAACTTAGCTCTTCAAGCATCAAAGTATTTTCATGGCGAAAATTAATTTCCAAAGCTGATACTTGGTTTTTCAGACGCAGCTCCATTAAGAACTTCCATGCGTCGATGGTCTCTTCCCCAGTGTCCAGTCCGATATGCCGTCCTTCCATTAATGCCTGCAGCCGCTTTATGGTATTGGTTTCGCTTATGGAGTTCTTCAGGGCATAGATGCGGGCAAAATTCACAAAGTGCAGCATCGTCCCTTTCAGATCAACATAGTTACCGGTGCGGCTGTCAGAGCGTATTTGACCCAGTATATTGGATGGACTGCGAAACTCCAAAGTATTCTGAGCCAGGTTATGCAGAAAGACGGAGCGCTTCTCCACTTCCGCGAACACGTGCCCGCGAAGATCGGAAACAAGACTTTCACTGCCCGAGACAACGCTGAAATCGAAAAATATATTAACAAGGAGCAGGTTTTCCGGCTCACTTTTATGGATCCAGGAAGAGAATTGACGTTTCCAGGCCGTCTCACTCATACACCACTTGGGATTTGCCGCTACATTTCCCGCATGACATGGCGGAATGCCGGCATCGGCGCAAAGAGAGGTAACAAGAGCGCCAAAACGCTGAAAATAATCCGCGTTGGCAGCTTCGTTTTTATTTGACCGGAAAATCAGTGCCGTATCCTGATCGGCATTTAACGTAGGTTCCTCTCTCCCCACACTGCCAATGGCTAATAACGCGTATTCGCAGGGCGGAGTTCCTAATGAAGCGATAGCCTCCTCTGCCGCGGTCCGATAGATGGACGTTATCGTGTTCGCCATTGCGTCACAAACCTTTTCCGGAGCCAGGCCCATTTTCACCGATTGACGCAATAAGACCTGCGTTCGCACGTAAAGATTGTGGAAGCTGTCTTCAGAGGGCGAGGTATCCAGCAAACTACGATCCGGAACTATTTTATTCTGTGGTGATAAAAGCTCAAACAACAGACCGTCGGCGACCTGATGTACTGACTGTTGCGCCGTCACTTCCGTAAGAAACAGCGTTATGCTGCCCGAAGCATCACCAACCTCCTCAACGATTGTTGCGGACACCTGCAAATAGCCCGTTCCATATCGTTTCGAAAGATAGCGCAGCAGCATGTTGTTGACCTTTCCGGTTCTCTCCAGTTGAAGGAGAAGGCGATCGCAATCCCCTTCATGAATCAAACTCCGGAAGGGCTTTCCAACAATTGAACCACCCTCTACACCGCTGAAAAAATCAGTTGCTATCCGGTCGGCTGATATGACTTTATCGCTAAGAGAGCTTTCCAGCTTAATCATGCCAAAACCGATCTTAGACAGGGAATCATGCAGACTCACGCTGTTATCCGGATTTTCTTTTAATTTTAGAGAATAACCCGCGTACATGACAGCCGGCTGATCGTTCACAATAACATGATCCGCCGAAAGCAAAACCCTTTCCGATCCGCTTTTACAAAGCAGCATCGTCTCGATGGCTTCCTTGTTCTCATCATTTCCTTCTGCTGCCACAGCCTTGAGATCTGACGCGCATTCAATAAACTCCGCAAAATCGTGGGAGATAATCTCGTTTTCATCGATGCCCAGAGTCTCACAGGCCATCTTATTCGCGCCGGCAATCTTGCCGGCAATGGTTAAAAAGACGATCTCACGAGAGGCATGGGCCAAAGCCTGATAACGCTCTCTCGAACGGATCAGGTTTGTTTGAGCCTGCCGCCTTCCCTTTTCGCTTTTCCACCCTTGTCTGATATCAAAAAGCAAAAGTCCCGCTATCAAGACGCCGATCAGGGCTGAGCTTTTGAACAAGCGGTCCGTTACCGCCCCTATTTCCGTGTGTACATCATCCAGATAAACGCCGCTGCCAACAACCCATCCCCAGGGTTCGAACAATCTGATATAAGAAAGCTTTGGCATGGCTTCCTCAAGATCGTCCTGCTTCGGCCACATATAATCAATATAGCCATCTCCCCGGGCTTTGGCTACCGCAGCAGCCTCAACGAAGATCAATTTCCCGTTGGGATCAGCATAATCATCCAGCTTTGTTCCCTCCAGCTCGGAAAAATAGGGATGCATAACCATGTTCACGTCAAGGTCTGTAATCCATAGATAGTCCATACTTCCGACGCCATAACGCAGAGCTCTCATCTCGGACAATGCCGTTTGCTGCGCCTCTTCTCTGCTGACAAGGCCCTCCTGCTCCATCTGGGAGTGTCTTTCTATGATGCTGGTAGCCGAAATTACGATGGATTGTATCAATTCCTGTTTCCTCTGCATCAGAGCATCTTCCGTGGCCGGCAGAATGATGACTCCGATTTCCACTATGAAAAAAATCAGAACCGCCACAGGCGGAAGTATAACACTGAGAATCATTGTGAGTATCTTCTGCTTTTTCAATGGTTTTCCTCCTTTTCCCACGGGAAATCGCCGGATCAGTCTGACAGTGTCTACTGTCACGGCAAAAGGCTGGCGAATGGTTCTCTTTTTTAATTTCTCAAAAGGAGGCATCGCTGGCTGCCAAAGCAATTCGCGACGCCCCCTTACTCAAAGCATGCACTCTTTAAAACTATGTTTCTTTAATCGCTGAGAGTACTATCCTTCCTGGACCACATTGCGTTTTTTCGTAAGCAATGACACAACAATGAGGGTCAGGAAACTCAGCGGTACACTAACCAGGGCCGGATTGCTAAAGGAAATCGGCGCCGTGACATCCACCAGGCCGTATACGCTGGTGAAAGCATCCTGGGACAGCAGGATGATCGTAATAGAGGATACCAATCCCACTACGATTGACCCGATTACCCCTTGAGCGGTGGTTTTTTTCCAGAAGAAGATCATGATGATCGCCGGGAAGTTAGCCGCGGCCGCCACAGCAAAGGCCCATCCTACAAGAGCTGCCACATTCATATGTTTGAAAAGAATACCCAGCACCATGGCCACACAGCCTACCGCGATAGCGGTAATTTTCCCGGCCATAACCTTTTTCCTGTCGCTCAATTGCATATCGAAAAATCTGTCCATCAGGTCATGGGCAATGGCTCCGGAAGCTGCCACAATCAAACCGCTGACAGTTCCGAGCACGGTGGAAAACGCGATGGCGGAGATCATGGCGAAGATTATCACGCCGAATCCCTTAGCCAGCAACGGCGCCGCCATATTGCTGTTTGTAACATCTAAAACTCCATTTACCATAGCCCCCAGACCCATGTAGAGGGTAAGGACGTAGAAGAGTCCAATGGTGGCAATGGCAACGAGAGTAGATTTTCTTGCAGCGGACGGACTGGGAACCGTATAATAACGAATCAGAATATGCGGCAATGACGCCGTACCCAGAAACAGCGCCAGCATCAATGACACGAAGTTAAACCGGTCAACTCCCGTAGCGCCTTTCGCCGGATCAACCTTGAACTTCAATCCGGGGCTTAAAATGTCCTTGCCCTCGGTGGGTTGCTGATAGTAAACGGTTATGAGGTTCTCCCCATCCCTGATCGTCTCCGAATCCCAAAGGGTTATTACGCTGCTATTAATCTTCGAAATCATGGATATGGGATCTAACGGACCGGTAGAAACAGGAGCGCCGGGAACATGTTTTTGCCCGTCGATCTCTATCGGCGTACCGACCTGGAAGAACTTGTCGTTTTCCTTAGGTTCTCCGTTATAAAGCAGCGATCCATCCGGAAGTCTCGTTATGATCTGAGTCTCTTCCAGAATGTTATCTTCTTCATTCAGTACCCATACGCTCTCAATGTTGTTCTTCGAAAGCTTTACATAGCTTCTGTCATCAGACTTAATTACAGACTCAACCTGATAGGAAGAATCTTCAATCTCCACCATATCTCCGCTGACACTGACTACTGCTAATGAGGTCAGTTCGCGATAGGGCACGTCCACTTTCTCCGGCGAGGTCGAAAGCCCGCGGGTAAGCACCATAATCACGAGAATCAACGAAAAGATGATCAACAAGGCGCCTTTCAGGAACTGAACGTAGGTGGTGGAAGCCATACCTGCAGTGGCTACGATCAGAGTAACAATAGCTCCGACCAGAATTACGCCCGCTTCATGAGGCAGTCCGAGCAGCGGCGTTACCAGAGTCCCCGCGCCAACCATCTGGGGAACCAAATATACCAAAGAGACTATCAGGGTGCTGATTGCCCCCCAAAGTTTAATCCCTCTGGAGTTGAATTTACTGTCAAGCGCGTCGGTGAATGTATATTTGCCAAGCCTTTTCATAGGCTCCGCTACGATAAATAAGGCAACCATCCACCCCGCGAGAAAACCAATAGAATATAAAAAGCCATCAAAGCCAAATGTCGCTATCATTCCACATATGCCTAAAAAGGATGCTGCAGAAAGGTAATCTCCAGCAAAGGCAACTCCATTTACCGACCAGTGAATGGATCCGCCGGCAGCGTAATAACTGCTGGCCGAGCTCGATTTACGGCCTAAGTAAAAGGATATGAACAGTACAACTAAAACAAAGCTGGTGAATATGATGGCGGCTCCGGGTGAAACCGAGTAATTCATCCATAATCTCCCTTCAATATTAAGAATTAGTCCAAATTAATCATATTTTTTGGATGTTTTTTCCAGTTTCGTGCAGTATTGACTATAAATCCATGCAAGAAGGAATGCCAAAAGAATCAGCACAAAACCATACACAATCGCTACATTCAGTCCTCCCACAGTAACGCTCATCAGCTGATTATGATAAACATTGATGTAAATAAAGGCCGCGTATACAATCGCGTATATTACGAACATTATAATTCCTAAACGGGATTTCTTTTTTTCAAGTTCAACGTCAACTTCCCATTCGGTTGCTGGTCCATGCATGTCTTTCACACCACCTTTCCATGTATGCGCCATGCATTCGGCAATGATAGGTTCATAGCAATGAAACTAATACCATTATCTGGTCCAACCATCGGGCATGCAGCATTTAAAAGTCTCTAAAGCTACATATTTTAAGGCGTTGGACAAGGCCTCAGCACGGCTAATGCAATTATACTACAGTTTAACAAAAAGTCCACACCCCCTTTATTCAAAGCCGGGACTTGCGCGTGAAAGCTAATTCTAAGCAAGTCGTATCTCCTCCTCTGAGGAGATGGTTAACCAAATTCTGAAATTTAAGCCTGTTTTGTATAACTCAATGCAGGGACAATGGATATTTCTCCGGATTGATGGCTTTTTTATTGAGTCAGTTATCCAGAAACCTGTTTTTCAGCGATACTTGCATAACAAAAGGGCGTTTTATTATACAAGATTTCTATTTTAAGGCACTCCTGGATAACCCGATATTTTTTAAGAAGTGGCAACATATTTAAATCGTTGAAATTCCAGCGTTTCTATTAGATTCCTTGTTGGGACTCCTTACTTCAGTTATACAAGAAAGCATCCTTTTTAGGAGTTTGGATAACAGAACTCAAAACCGAATGTGGAAATAAAGCGAGACAGCCGGTATCTGTGTTAATCTGAGGCCATCGGAATATTACGCAGCAAAAGTTCACCCAATTCCTTTGCTATTTTCTCTGTGCCGCCATTCAGCTGATCCAGCACAAAGCTTTCCACGATTCCGAAAACAGCCATACTTAAAAACTTTAAAAGTATCTCTTCGTCCTGCCCGGCGCTTAGCTTATCAATTCTTTTATTGATCAGATCTGCCAGGAGGTTCAATAGCGTTTTCCTGAAGGAAGCCGTATTTTCACTTCTGAACAAAGCCGAAAAGAAAGCCTTGTTCTGCTCGAAATAACCCAACCAGATTACCGCGCCCTCCACAAAGTCCTGATTTGTCGTTTGATCACAGATCTTTTCCAATTCTTTCAGCTGCCTGTTGACGATGGTGTCCAGCAAGTCATATTTGTCAACATAATGTAAATAAAATGTCTTTCTGCTGATATCCGCTTTTTCCGTAATCTCTTTAACCGTTATTTCATCAAATCCATCTTTCGTCAGCATCGACAAAAAAGCTGACTGAATCGCGTTTTGTGACTTTATAATTCTTCTGTCTACTTTAGCATTCATGCAGAGGCTCCTCCGGTTCTCCATGATAATACACACATTTTGATAAGTGTGTACTACTACATATAAACCACGATATGGTCATTGAAATGACTTTAACAATAATTTAACATTAATTATACACGAGAGTAATAAGACTCGCCAGTGTATATTTGAAGATCCGGCCAGCCGCGGAAACGAAGCATTGAAGTACCGGCCTCAATTCACGTATAGACTATGCCCTTAAAAAATAAATCTTTGTTAAATGAAAGGAGATCTCAGGCTATGAAACAGATTAAAGTTGTGCAGTACGGCTGCGGGAACATCGGGAGGGTAATTCTTCGTTACCTCCACGAAAAAGGAGCTCTGATCGTCGGGGCCATCGACAAGAATCCTGACATTGTCGGCATGGACGTAGGCGATTACGCCGGTTTGGGAGTAAAGACCGGAGTTATCATTCGCGACGACGCGGACGCGGTGCTGAACGAGACTTCCCCTGATATTGCCGTTGTCACTCTCTTCAGTCTCATGTCCGACATCTATCCCCATGTTGAAAAATGCGTAAAGAGGGGAATAAACGTTATCACCTCCTGTGAGGAAGCTCTTTATCCCTGGAATACGGCTTCCATCCCTGCCAGCCGTCTGGACCGCCTGGCGAAAGATAACAATGTTACGGTTGTCGGTTCCGGACTGCAGGACGCAACTTTCCTGTCCATGTTGAGAGGCGTCATGGCCGGAGTTCACCGCGTCGATAAGATCGTTGGAACTGTCAGCTATAACGTGGAAGATTTCGGTTTAGCCCTGGCAGAGGCCCATGGCGTCGGGCTCACTACGGAAGAGTTCGAGAAGAAATTCGCGGCTCCGGAAGACCCTGAGGATTTTACACCTTCTTTCATCTGGAATGTCAACGAAGTTATCACCGCCGACATGGGATTGACGATTAAAAGACAGACTCAGAGAAATGAGCCCTATACACACGATGTTGATCTCAATTCCAAGGCCATTGGCAAAATGGTTCCGGCAGGTAATTGTATCGGAATGAAAACAGTCGTCGCCACAGAGACACAGCAGGGTTTGATTATTGAAGTGCAATCCATCGGTAAGGTATACGGAGAAAATGACAGAGACGAGTCCACATGGGAACTGAAAGGCGAGCCGGATTTCAAGCTTATAATGGAGGACCTCAAAAACACAGAGGTGACCTGCGCGAATATCGTAAATCGGATTCCCAGCGTCATTACCGCTCCGGCAGGCTATCAGACTTTGGACCAGCTGCCTCCTTCCGAACATCTCTTTAACCCGATCGGGGCATATGTTTATCGGGATTGAGAATGACCTCGAGGCCTTTTGGCTAAGTTTTTAAAATGATCTAATTTTCATGGGGGCGGTTTGTGTACCGTCCCCATGTCACATTAAGACCCTAAAGGTCATATTCATGTTTAACAACAAACAGCTCTAAAACCTCTTCACCCCTGTTGCCCAGTTCGGAGCTGACGCCTTTGGGGATATTGACCAGCTGGCCGGCTTTGAAGGTTTTCGGGCCATTGTCTTCCAGCGCCACACTCAGTTCTCCCCGGATGATCAGCGCGTATACGACGGCGTCCGTGGGATGCTTTGGAAACACCTTGCCCGGCGGAACAACCACATGGTTCATGAGGATCTTTTCGTCCTTAAAAACGTTCTCAAATGTCTCCTGGTCCGTTATCGTGTACTGGTAAACCTTTTCCATATCACTGTCCTCCTGAAATATATGATCGTACTGCTTATAACCTGTGTTCCGGCATCCGGCAGTTGCTGCCCTTTCCAATCTTTCTTTATTGGATTGTTGGATTATCCCGTAACAAAGTAATCCACCTTTTATGTCTGTGCTTATAAAAACATTTTGCCCAAAGATATATCAAAGGTGTTTTCCACCCGGCGCGGATTTCTACTTCATCTGTGTATCGTGTTTTTCCTGCTTCCACTTCTTCTAAAATGATGCGATGATTCCATTCCCGAATATGCCTGTTCGCTTCATTTGTATAAATTTCATGTGATGCTTCATCAAATTCAACCACATGTATTGTATGCAATCCCAAGGGCAAAAAGTCGAATAGCTTAAAATGAAAAACAGAGGTGCCGCCCTTCTGCCAAACCATGCTTTCAGCACCATTCACCGGAGAGAAAGCTGCCAGGGGCGCCGCGACATACTGTAATGTCTTTAATTCCTTTAGCCGGTTGAAAATATCCTCTTTTGACGCCGGGAAGATAGACGTTTCTATAACTGTTTTGCTTTTCACAGCAGTCCTCCCCTTCTCCCTTGATATATGAATATTGTATCATAAATTCCGGCTTTGTAGGAGACTCCCTTTAAGCAAATCATTCTGAGCGGAGCGAAGGATCTTAGTTAAAGATTCTTCGCTCCGCTCAGGATGACAAATCGTTGCAATTGCAATTTTTATTGCTGTTGTCTTTATACCTGTGTCAAACAACCCCTATTCCCTGATGCTAATCCTAATTTTCATCCTCGGTTGTTCAAAATTTTCGGTTGTACACAGGACCCTCCCTCCGGCGCCTGTTATTCACCCTCATATGAGCAGAATTTTCGGTTGTGCGCAGATATTTGCCGAAGAGAGCCTATTCGAATGTATACAAACGAAAATTATGTGCAGTTAGGCCTCCGGTTTTGGAAGAGTAAGGTCCCCTGTGGTATACAACTGGAGTTTTTGCACACCTGGGGACCCAAATTACATTTATCGGGGAATAGTTAACGGTATTTTAGGATTAATCCTTTTATCGTGTATGATGTGACAGAGGGAAAACCGCCCCATCCTCCTCAGGCAACATCAGCCGCGTCGTTGTTATCAGGCAACGTCGACCCTCTTCTCTCTCCGGATAATGTAAAGCGCCAGGGCTAACCCCAATATGAGCAGGAGTCCGCAGACGATAACCTCTATCCACCAGATGCCTGTCGCGGCATACAAAATGTTTGATATCGAAAATGTGTAGTTAAAAACGAAGGTGGAAAGCATCGCAAATGCGGCAAATACAGGAATTAGCTTGAGGATTAAGGTGATCGGATTTTGGCTGAACCTGGACAATACAAACGCAAGAGCCCCTGTACCCAGGCAGAAAGTGTATAGAAGGATAATATAAATGATGATATACTGTCCATAGGTTATATTCACCAAAAAGGTTGCATTAAGGAAAGAGGTAATTCCGCCGTCCCAAAACATCCATGTTCCGTTTGTACTGTACCTGGCTCCAAAAATCAAAAGTAACGCGGTGGTTAGGCAAAAGGTCGAGAGAATGACCGCCATCAGCTGCTTCTTAAAAATATCCCTGCCCTGCTTCGCGGTGTACTGTAAAAGGTGCATGTTCCTCATCCGGTCGGTTACAATGAGGGGGGAGATCAGAACCAGTACAGAAAGGATTGCCAATACCGCCAGATAGATGGCATACTGGGCGGTGTTATCGAATACTACATCAGCCATGATGTTCCGATATTCTTCCGTATCCTGAATCTCGTGAACGCGATTGAGTTCCCTTTCATTTTTCGCTTCCGAAGCAAGAGACGGTAACCGGTATTCTGTATAGTTGTAATATATGTCTTCAATATAGCCAATCGTCTGAAGCTTAAACTGAACGAAATCACATTCCTCTCCAAGCAGCGTCCATACCGCCTCCGTCTGCAATTCTGTTGTCTCTTCATTATTAAGTCTTTCATAATCTTCATAGCTGTATATCCCCGCCCCGGCAAAGACAGGCATGCTTTTTATATATGCCTCCGCTTCGAGCAGCAACGATTCCCGGGTCTCCTCTATAAACTCCGAAAACTCCTCTTCTTCAAGGGTCGCCCCGTATCGCCGCATCATCTCCCCGCTGTAATCAAGGATTTCGGTATCGGGGTGTCCGTTTGGGAAATAGCTTATATTAAACTCCATAAACATAAAGTAAAACAGGACGCAAATCACGGCAATAATCAAGAGCAGCTTTGGATTCCAAATCTTTTTCATTTCATGTAAGACAATTCTCATCTCAGATCTCTCTTTCTAAAATAGGCAGCGCTGACTATACAGAAGGCTGTCAGAGCCAAAAGGGATACGCAAAGTCCCAGGGTTTCAAAATGTGGCCAAAGTATGCCCACGTCGCCGTCCGTAAACCATATGCCCTGTTTCAGCCATAACCAGGCCGGCGTAAGCATGGAAGAGTATTGGATCCACGAGATTATCGCAAGGGTCCTTTGGGGCATTTGTATCGGCAGCAGGATGACTGCCGCGTTTGCCACCAGGAAAACAAGAAAGCCGATATAGTGATTTCGCGTCAGCACGCCGATACCAAAGGCCATCATGGAAAAACATAAAACCAACCCCGCGCTCATCCCAAGAGCCGCCGCCAGGTAGCCCGCAACGCTGAAGCTGTGCCAGGTCACGAAGGGTCTGGTCCCGGCAATCAGATCGATTCGATAATTAAACAGGCTCGATACA
>WPCH01074509.1_pt1 | contig 23330 bp, 16 predicted proteins | sample 5399881 | NCBI WGS metagenome assembly WPCH01 (sample SAMN12869468, study PRJNA574797) | sludge metagenome | isolation source: wastewater treatment of pH5 | place: China:Beijing | collected 2019-05-20
TGGCGAGGTCGAGCGGTTCGGTGACCGCGGACGGGTCGGCGTCGGGGACGGCGGGGACCGGGTCCGGCGGCTCGCCCTCGCGGGGGGTGCCGAGGCCGAGGGCGAACTTGGAGGCGTTGAGGATCTTGATGGCGAGGCGCCGGCCGACCTTCATCTGGCCTTCGTCGAAGGCGGTGTCGGTGCCGGGGCGGCCGTTGGCGGCCCAGTAGCGGACGGCGTCGCTGCCGAAGCGCTCGAGGTTGGCCATCGGGGTGACGACGTTGCCCTTGGACTTCGACATCTTCTTGCGGTCGGGGTCGAGGATCCACCCGGACAGCGCCGCGTGGCGCCAGGGGGCGGTGCCGAACTCGAAGTGCGAGCGCACCATGGTGGAGAACAGCCAGGTACGGATGATGTCGTGGCCCTGGGGGCGCAGGTCCATGGGGAAGGTGCGCTGGAAGAGGTCGTCGTCCTCCTCCCAGCCGCAGACGATCTGGGGGGTCAGCGACGACGTGGCCCAGGTGTCCATGACGTCGGGGTCGGCGGCGAAGCCCCCCGGCTGGTCCCGCTGGGACTCGTCGAAGCCGGGCGCGGCCTGTGCCTGCGGGTCGACGGGCAGGGCGTCGTCGGCCGGGGTGATGATGCGGTCGTAGCGGACCTCACCCTCGGCGTCGATCTCGTACCAGACGGGGATGGGCGGGCCGAGGAAGCGCTGGCGGCTGATGAGCCAGTCGCCGTTGAGGCCCTCGACCCAGCTGTCGTAGCGGGCCTTCATGTACCCGGGGTGCCAGGCCAGCTCGTCGCCGCGGGCGATGAGGGCGTCGCGCAGCTCGGGCTCGCGGCCGCCGTTGCGGATGTACCACTGGCGGGTGGTGACGATCTCGAGGGGCCGGTCGCCCTTCTCGAAGAACTTCACGGCATGGGTGATGGCACGGGGCTCGCCCTCGAGCTCGCCCGACTCGGCCAGCAGCTCGACCACCCGGGCCTGGGCCTGGTTGATGGTCTTGCCCGCCAGCTCGTTGTACGCGGCGCGGCCCGACTCCGAGTCGAGGCCGGCGGGTGGGTCGGCATAGAGGCGGCCGTTGCGGTCGATGACGGCCCGGACCGGCAGGTCGAGCTCGCGCCACCAGATGACGTCGGTGAGGTCGCCGAAGGTGCAGATCATGGCGATGCCGGAGCCCTTGTCGGGCTCGGCGAGCTCGTGGGGGTGGACGGGGACCTCGACGCCGAACAGCGGCGTGGTGACGGTGGTGCCGAACAGCGGCTGGTAGCGGGCGTCGTCGGGGTGGGCGACGAGAGCGACGCAGGCCGGGAGCAGCTCGGGGCGGGTGGTCTCGATGTGCACCGGTTGGCCGTCGGGCCGGTGGAACGCGATGCGGTGGTAGGCGCCGGGGCGCTCGCGGTCCTCGAGCTCGGCCTGGGCGACCGCGGTGTGGAAGCTGACGTCCCAGAGGCAGGGCGCCTCGGCCGTGTAGGCCTCGCCCCGCTCGAGGTTGCGAAGGAAGGCCCGCTGGCTGACCCGCCGGCACTGCTCATCGATGGTGGCGTAGGTGTTGGTCCAGTCCACCGACAGCCCGAGGTGGGTCCACAGGTGCTCGAAGGCCTTCTCGTCCTCGAGGACGAGCTGGTCGCACAGCTCGAGGAAGTTCTGGCGGGAGATGACGACCTGCTGCTTGGCGGGCTCGGCCGGCGGTGTGAAGTCGGGGTCGTAGGGGAGATGGGCGTCGCCGCGGACCCCGTAGTAGTTCTGCACCCGACGCTCGGTGGGCAGGCCGTTGTCGTCCCAGCCCATGGGGTAGAAGACCTCCATGCCCTTCATGCGCTGGTAGCGGGCGATGAGGTCGGTGTGGGTGTACGAGAACACGTGCCCCACGTGCAGGGAGCCGCTCACCGTCGGGGGCGGCGTGTCGATCGAGTAGACCTCGTCGCGGGTCTTGGTGCGGTCGAAGCCGTAGGTGCCGTCGGCGCGCCAGCGGGCGGCCCACTTCTCCTCGAGGCCTTCGAGCGTCGGTTTTCTCGGTGCTTCCGCAGGCATGGTGGAGCGTACGGTAGTGGTCGTGCTCCATCTCTTCGACACCGGTTCCGGCGCAGTCGTCCCCTTCGAGCCGAAGGAAGAGGGCAAGGTGTCGATGTACGTGTGCGGCCCGACGGTCTACGGGCCGCCCCACCTGGGCCACGGGCGCTTCTCCCTGGTGTTCGACGTGCTGCGCCGGTACCTCGAGTGGTCGGGCTTCGAGGTCACCTATGTCTCGAACATCACCGACATCGACGACAACATCATCAACAAGGCGGCAGAGGTCGGCATCGACCCCGCGCAGCTGGCCATCGACTGCGAGAAGACCTGGTACGAGGCCATGGACGCCATCGGCGTCAAGCGCCCCACCGAGGACCCGCACGCCACCGCCTACGTCGAGCGCATGGTCGAGTTCATCGCCAAGCTGATCGAGCGAGGCAGCGCGTACGAGACCGCCGACGGCGTCTACTTCGAGGTCGAGGACGTCGACGACTACGGCCTGCTGGCCCGCCAGGGCCTCGACTCGCTGCGCGCGGGCGCACGGGTCGAGGTGGGGGAGGACAAGCACTCGCCCCTCGACTTCGTGCTGTGGAAGAAGGCCAAGCCGGGCGAGCCCACCTGGCCCTCGCCGTGGGGCCCGGGTCGCCCGGGCTGGCACACCGAGTGCGTGGTGATGTCGCTCGACCTCCTGGGCGACGCCTTCGACATCCACGGCGGCGGCCAGGACCTCGCCTTCCCTCACCACGAGAACGAGCGGGCGCAAGCGGTCGCCGCCGGACGCACCTCGGCGACGCTGTGGGTGCACAACGGCTTCGTCGAGGTGGGCGGCGAGAAGATGTCGAAGTCCCTCGGCAACTTCACGACGCTGCTCGACATGGTCGAGGCCGAGGACCCGCGGGCCTATCGCCTGCTCGTCCTGCGCGCCCACTACCGCTCACCCGTGGAGGTCACCCGTGAGGCCGCCGCCGACGCCGCCGCGTCCCTCAAGCGGCTCGACAACGTGGCCCGGCGCACCGCCGAGCTCACCCCCCGTCCCGCCGACGACGAGGTGCTCGACGAGTTCCGCGACCTCATGGACGACGACCTCAACACGCCTGGTGCGTTCCGCCTGCTGTTCGACCAGATCCGCTCGGCCAACACCGCCCTCGACGAGGGACGGGACTACGACGCCGCGGTGGCGTGGGCCAACATCGCCGAGATCTGCACCGCCGTGGGCCTCGAGCCCGTCACCCAGGACGACGGCTTGCCCGAGGAGATCACCGCCATGGCGACGGCCCGCGACGAGGCGAGGGCGGCCAAGGACTGGCCCGAGGCCGACCGCCTCCGCGCCGAGATCGAGGCCGCCGGCTTCACCGTCGAGGACACCCCCGACGGCACCGTCGTGCGGCGCTAGGCGCCGGCGGCGGTCCGGCGCTGGATCGCGTTCGAGGCGGGTCGCCGACCAGCCTCAGAGCGTGCCCCGCTCCCACAGATGAGTCCTGAGAAGACCGGCGCCGCCTTGAAAGGCCGCCTTTGACTTTCGCTCAGCCGGAGGAGGTCCAGCTCGCCGCCCACCTCTTGGCCGGAGCGAACCTCAGTACCGCCAGAGGTAGTCGGGCTTGGCGCCGCGGCCGTACCAGATGACGTCGTCGTGGCCGTTGCCGTCGTAGTCGCCGGGCAACGGGGCGTCGTAGTTGCCGGTGACGGTGACGTTGCCGGCGTGGAAGGTCCGGCTGCCGCGTCCGTACCAGACGCCGTCGGCGCGGGATCCCGCGCCATACCAGATGACATCGTCTCGGCCGTCGTCGTCGTAGTCCCCGACCACGGGGGTCGTGTTGCCGGTCTGGTTGACCCCCTTGCCGGTGAAGCCGCCGCCGGCGTCGCCGAACCAGAGGTAGTCGAGGTCGGCTCCGGGCCCGTACCAGAAGATGTCGTCGCGGCGGTCGCCGTCGAAGTCGCCGGTGAAGGCCCGGTACTCACCGCTGGCCACGATGTTGCTGCCGGCGAACCCGTAGGCGCTGCCGTGCCACAGGTAGTCGAAGCCGGTGCCCGGCTGGTACCACAAGACGTCGTCGTAGCGGTCGCCGTTGAAGTTGCCCACGATGGGGCGCTCGTAGGAGCGTCCGATCGCGATGTCGCGTCCGGCAAACGAGCCGTTGGTCTGGCCCAGCCAGAGGTAGTCGGGATTGGCGCCGGTGCCGTACCACAAGATGTCGTCGCGGTGGTCACCGTTGAAGTCGCCGACGAGGGGCTGGTACTCGCCGCGGACGGTCACCGCCCGTGCCTGGAAGGCGCCGCCGTCGCCGAACCAGAGGTAGTCGGGTCGGGACCCGGCGCCGTACCAGAGCACGTCGGCGTCGCCGTCGCCGTTGAAGTCCCCGCTCACGGGGGCGTCGTAGGTCCCGCCCACGACGACCTTCTCGGAGCGCACCGTTCCCGTGGGGGGGCGCGGGGTGGTGGTCGGAGGGGTCGTGGTCGGCGGCGGCGTGGTCGTCGTGGTGGTCGTCCCGCCACCGCTGCCCGGCCGTGGGTAGTCACCCTGCCAGAAGCTGGTGGTGCCGCCGCCGCCGGCCCGGGTGAAGCTGAAGTGCACGTGGTCGGTGTGCGGGCTGGGACCCGAGTACGAGGCCCAGCCGCGGCTCGTGTCGTAGAGCCGGAACATCTTGCGGTTCCAGATGATGTACATGATCCCGAGGCGACGAGCCATGGCGTAGCGGTTTCCGGCAGCGTCGGTGGCGAACAGCCAGGTCATGAGCTGGCCGACCTCGGCCCTGTCGGCGCTGCTGTTGGCGTTCATGCCCCAGTCCCAGGCTCGGCCTTCCTTGTGCTCGGAGGTGCCGCCGATGTTGCACGCCCGGGTGATGCCGTAGTCGGCCCCGCCGAACGCGGCCATGACCATGCTGCGGAACTTGACCGTCCCGGTCTTGGCCGTGGGGCTGCACGTGGACTGGCCGTCGTAGCTGGGCAGGGGTTCGATGCTCCCGGCCTCCGCGGTGAGGGCCGAGCCGTGGGCGGTGGGGGCCGCCTCGCCCTCGCCGGTGACGATGAACGAGCGGGCCGTGTAGACCACGGGGTCGAACTCGTCGAAGCCGGGGTAGACGCAGCGGGCGGCAAGGACGTAGTCGGCGGGCGGCGTGCCCGCGGGCACCATCAGCGTGCCGTCCCATTGCCCGTCGCGGCGCACGGGGATGGTGGCGCTGGCGACGACCGGCCCGTGGTCGGTGTGGAGGTCGATGATGACGCCATCGCCGGCGGTCGTCGTCTCGGGGAGGGTGCATCCGGTGCCGGACGCCTCGATGGGGGTGCCGGTCAGTCCGGCGGCGGGCGAACTGGCGAAGGTGGGCCCGGACTCAGTGCCGAGGGCGATCGACGCCAGGCTGGGGACGATGAGGGTGGTTGCCCCGACGGATGCCAGGAGCAGGATGACAACCATCCTGCGAGATATGCGCTGCACGTTTCGGTCCCCCGTCGGTTCGATGAAGGTCGGATGCCCGTGCAGTCATGATCGGAGGATAGGCGAGAGACTTGACCACTCGCAGTGAGATCGGGAGTCACGTAAAGTGAAAGAACGAGGGCCGGCGGGCTGCGAGCTGATCCTTCAGGCCAGTCGGCGCCCGCCGGGGTTTGTCGTCGCCGCGACGCTCGGTTTACGGTTAGCTTGTTACCCACGGGTAACTTTCGCTCCGTCTCGTCGTACCGACCCGCAGAGGTGTGCCATGTCCCAGTTCTCGCTGGAGCTGAACGAGGATCAGCAGCAGATCCAGCAGTGGATCCACGACTTCGCCGAGGGGGTGGTGCGCCCGGTCGCCGCCGAGTGGGACGAGCGCGAGGAGACCCCCTGGCCCGTCATCGAAGAGGCGGCCAACATCGGCCTGTACAGCTTCGACTTCTTCGCCAACGGCTTCGCCGACGAGAGTGGTCTGACCATCCCGATCGCCTTGGAGGAGCTCTTCTGGGGCGATGCCGGCATCGGCTTGTCCATCGTGGGCACCGTGCTGGGTGTGGCCGGGATCATGGCCAACGGCACCCCCGAGCAGATCGGTGAGTGGGTGCCGCAGTGCTTCGGCACGCCCGAGAAGTTGATGATGTCGGCCTTCTGCGTGAGCGAGCCCGACGCCGGCTCGGACGTCAGCTCGCTGCGCACCACCGCGGTGTACGACGAGGCCAAGGACGAGTGGGTCCTCAACGGCCAGAAGACGTGGATCACCAACGGCGGCATCGCGGACATCCACGTCGTGGTCGCCTCGGTCGACCGGGACCTCAAGGGCCGCGGCCAGGCGTCGTTCATCGTTCCTCCGGGTACGCCAGGGCTCAGCCAGGGCACCAAGTTCAAGAAGCACGGCATCCGCGCCAGCCACACCGCCGAGGTCATCCTCGACGACTGCCGCGTGCCGGGCTCGTGCCTGCTCGGTGGCAAGGAGAAGCTCGACGAGCGCCTCGCCCGGGCACGCGAGGGCAAGAGCAGCAAGGTCCAGGCCGCCATGGCCACCTTCGAGGCCACCCGCCCGTCGGTGGGCGCCCAGGCCGTCGGCGTGGCCCGTGCCGCCTACGAGTACGCGCTCGAGTACGCCAAGGAGCGCAAGCAGTTCGGCAAGCCCATCATCGAGAACCAGTCGATCGCCTTCATGCTGGCCAACATGAAGACCGAGATCGACGCCTCCCGCCTCCTCGTGTGGCGGGCGGCATGGATGGGCCGCAACGGCAAGGAGTTCACCGCCGCCGAGGGCTCGATGTCGAAGCTCAAGGCCGGGCGGACCGCGGTGTGGGTCACCGAGCGGGCCATCCAGATCCTGGGCGGCTACGGCTACGTCCGCGAGTACCCGGTCGAGCGCTGGCACCGTGACGCCAAGATCTACGACATCTTCGAAGGTGCCGAGCAGATCCAGGAGCTCGTAATCGCCCGCGCCATTTCCGGCGTGCGCATCCAGTAGCGGTCGCTCCGCCGATCGTCAGGCGGACGCCGCCGGCGAGCGCGTCCGCTCGCAGTAGTAGCGCACGGTGACCTTCACCTCGTCGTTGCCGTCCTGGCTGGCGATCGAGAGCGAGTGGACGTTGGGCCCGTCCTCGCCGAAGCTCGCCTGCGTGCGGAGGATGCCATCGGCGATCTCCTCGGTCTCGTAGGCGGTGATGGCGCCTAGCGCGCCGGTGATCCAGGTGGCGATCGTGTCGACGGCGGTGCCCACGAGCCGGTCAGGGGCCAGTTGGCGGGCCCACTGCGGCACCTCGACGTCGGTGATGGTGCCCTCGTGCGAGTGCACGACCAGGGGTGGTTGTCCCGCCCACTGCTCCAACTCGGCGCTGGTGTCCTGGGCGACGCGGTTTTGCTCGTCCTCGGTCAGGCGGTCAGGCGGCCGTGACACACTCCGCACCCACACGGGCTTGTGGCCCTGTTCGAGCTCATCGAGGTGGCGACGGAGGCGGTCGAGCTCGTGATCCCACACATGGCGGTTGCGGCCCAGGCGCGATCCGATGGCAGCGTCTTCGCGCTCGAGGGCCTCGACCACACCTCGGATCTCGTCGACGGGGAGCCGAAAGATGCTGAACCGGGAAGGCAGCGTGACGGTGATCACCACGACCGGAAGGTCGCGGCGGTCGGCGTCGAGGAGGAAGGCGCCGAGTTCCTGCCAGTTCTGCACCATGAAGCAGTAATGCAGCGTCACGACCCCACCGCGGCCCTCGACCACCCGCTGGATCTGATCGAGGTTGTGGAGGAGCTGCGGGTGGTCGACGCCGAGGCGCAGGGATTCGACGGTGGGCGCCGAAGCGCCGTCGATCGAGACAGCGACGTCCATGGGGAGCTCTCGGAGGTAGTGCTCCACACGTTCGTTCCACTGGGTGCCGTTGGTGACGACCGCACCTGGGATCTGGAGTCCGAGCTCGAGCATGAGGTCCCACACTCGCCGCGGCTCCCGAGCCAGAAACGGCTCGCCGCCGAGGAACATCGCCTGTTCGAGGTGGGGCAGGAACTCTCTGAGTTCCTCGAAGAACGCGTCTCCGTAGTACTTCGGCATGGGGGGCAGGTGCTCGCGCTTGGCCCGGATCGAAGAGGAGAGCTCACCCTGGCACATCTCGCACTGCAGGTTGCAGGTGTTCGACAGGACGAAGTCCATCCGCCGGGGGTACTCCGGGACGGCCAGGTCGGCGTAGCGATCGAACTGCGCGGCCACGGTGAACTCGCGGTTGCCGGCGGCGATGGCCTCCCCGCACTGCTGGCACCCGAGCGACCAGTCCTCGTGGGTCATCGCCGTCCGCAGCGCCTGCGTCCGAGCCCCGTCCCAGATCTCCCGGATCGTGTCGTGTTCGATGTGGCCCAGCGCGTGCTTCATGTTGAGGCAGCAGGCCCGGACCGTCCCATCCGTGCCGAAGTACATGGTGGAGTCGGGCGCCCAGCAGCCACCGGTCGCAACCCTCGCCACAGCGTCGCCCGCGCCGCCCGCCGGTGCGCCGCTTTCGGTGTGCACGGCGACGGAGCGTAGCAGTCAACCGCCGCTGCGGTCTCGAGGAGGCCGAGCACGGGTCTACCAGACGCGGCGCGAGATCTGGCAGGGCCCTGGGGCGGATGAGCTGCGCCGCCGGTTTCGGGAGGGCCGATGGGGTGACGGCTGCCACCTCGGCCGATGGGGTGCGCAGCGCTCGGGTGGCGAGAGCATCCTCGCCCGCAACGACGACCGGACCGACGTCCAGATCCCCATCCACGTCACCACGAACGGCACCAGTGGAACGCTCGCGTCGAGCGCGTGCTCACGGAGCGTGGTCGTTCAGGCGCCGTCCCGGTCCTCGGTGGATGCCACGCGATAGCAGGACCGGCCTGCCCGCTTGGCCCGGTACATGGCGGTGTCGGCAGCGTCGATGAGCGCGGAGGGTTCGTCGACTCCCGAGGCCACCGCCACCCCGATGGACATGGTCATGTCCACCTGCTGTCCCTCGACCACGAGGGGCTGCGTCATCGTCGAGAGCAGCCGGGTGGCGAGCACCTCGGCGGCCGCCGGTCCCTCGAGGTCCTCGGCCAGCACCACGAATTCGTCGCCGCCGAAACGGCTGATGGTGTCGCCCGGGCGCACCGCTCGTCCCATCTCGTCGGCGACGGCCATCAGCAGCTGGTCGCCCACCGCATGGCCGAAGGAGTCATTGATGACCTTGAAGTGGTCGAGGTCACAGAAGAGGACGGCCACGGTGGATCGGTGACGGAGGGAGCGGTCGAGCGCGTGCCCCAGCCGGTCGACGAAGAGCTGCCGGTTGGGCAGTCCGGTGAGGCCGTCATGGGTTGCCCGGTAGGCGAGGGCGGTGTTTCGCTCGCGCAGGGTCTCCGCCAGGCGGCGGTGGTCGTTGATGTCGTCGATCTGGACGGAGAGCATGTGCTGCCCGTTCGGGGCCAATCGCACCATCGTCGCGGTCAACCGGGTCCAGATCTCCTGGCCATCGGGTCGCACGACGCGCACGTCGACGGGCGCTGTCTCGTTGGGGGCGAGCAGGAAGTCGCGCACGACCTCGACGTCGGCGGGGTGCACGATGCCCGCGAGGGTGCTCACTGCCAGGGCCGCATCGTCGCGGCCGGTCAGGGAGCGCAGGGTCTGGTTCACTTCGTGGAAGCGGCCCTCGTCGTCGACGCGAGCCAAGCCGTGGGGGGAGTGCTCGAACTGCTGGCCGAACTCCTCGAGCAGGGACTCCGCCCGGCGCGCCTCGGTGACGTCTCGGGCGGCCACGGCCACGCCTGCCACCGCGGGGTCGCCGAGGAAGTTGGTGAGGCTCGCGGCCAGGATGCCCGAGGTGCCGTCGGCCCGGGTGACCTTGAGGTCACACGCCACCCGGTCCTCGGGCGCTCGCAGCAGGCGGTCCCAGGCGTCGGCCAGCACGGGCTGGGACTCGATCTGGATCACGGACCCGAGGGGCTGGCCCACGAGCCGATCCGCTTCGACCCCCAGGATGCGGGTGCTGACGATGGAGGAGTACCGGATCACCTGCTGGGCGTCGGTGAGCAGGGTGAGGTCGCCGGCTGCATCGAGCAGCGCGCGCAACCGCTCGGCCCCCGCGCTCTCCTCGCTGACGAGGTGGCGGCGGCGGCTGATATCACGCACGGCCACGAGCACGCCGTGGACCTCAGGGTCGTCAAGGAGGTTGCCGGCCACGAGCTCGAGCGTCCGCCACCCCGTCCGCCCCGCCGCGCGCAGTTCGATCGGCACCGCGGGACCCGGTTGGCCGAGCGCGTCGGTGATGGCCTCGTCGACCAGGCGGCGGTCGTCGGGATGGATGAGGTCGAAGAACGACGCGGCCTGGTCCGCGGGGTCGGGTGCGGCGAGGGTGCCGCGTGGGGCGCCGGTGATCCCTGCGTCTGACGCGAAGCGGATGCCACCCCGTGCGTCGATGACGATGACCAGGTCGCTCAGGTGGTCGACGAGGGCACGGAAGAACCCCGTGGGCAACTCGTCGCGCTCCTTGGTCATGATTCCCTCCTTCCGCCGATGAGGGTTTTCTCCGCCTGATCAGTCAAGTCGCCCGATCGCCAGGACCCCTACCGCCGTGAAGGTCACTCTAGGTGAAATATTCGACCTCGGAAAGTGGCAATGGTTCGAGCGGACCCGAAGGGCGCCGATCATGGCCCCGTTCATCCTTGGCGGACACCTCGTAGTCCCGCCCACACGAGCTCGGCCACCTGGTCGGCGAGGCGGTCGGGGTCCACGCCCCCGGGATTGTCCATCCAGTAACGGCTCGTGGCCTCGGCCACGCCGACGACACCATGGGCCAGGAGCGTGCGTCGCGCGGGGTCGAGCCCCTCCACCTCGATGAGGTCGGCCACGAAGCGTGCGATCGAGGCTTCGACGTGCTGGGCCACGACGAGGAACTCCTCGTCGGCCCGGGAGCCGCCGGCGAAGAGCAGCTGGAAGGCCTCGCGCTGGTCGGCCACGAAGATGAAGTAGGCGCGTAGGCCGTTCTCCACCTTCTGACGCGGTCCGTCGGCGTCGGCGGTGGCTTCGGCGATGGCCCGTTCGAGGCGTCCGCCGACATCGCGGAGGAGCTCGAGGTAGAGCTCGCGCTTGGACTCGAAGTGCTGGTAGAGCACGGGCTTGGTCACGCCCGCCGCCTCGGCCACGTCGTTCATCGAGGCCTCGTGGTAGCCCTCGCGGGCGAACACGCCCAAGGCCACGTCGAGGAGCTGGCGGCGGCGCTCGGCAGCCGGCAGTCGCGTGGTCGAGGACATGGCGACCAAAGCTAGCGGCGCGTTGTTACCGCGCGGTAACCCGTTCACCCGGCGACCGGATGCCCCACCGATCCCGCCCTCGTGAGTCAGTCGTACACGATGACGGACCGGGCGACCTCACCCGAGCCCATGGCCGAGAACGCGTCGTTGACGCCGTGAAGGTCGATCTCGCGACTGATGAGCTCATCGAGCATCAGCTGGCCGCTCTGGTAGAGCTCGAGCAGCTTGGGCACGTCGCTGCGGACGTTCGACGAGCCGTACCAGCAGCCCTTGACGGTCTTGGCGCCGTAGAGCCAGGTGAACGCCGCGTGGAGGTTCAGGAACACGTCCATGCGGGGGACGCCCACGAAGACGGCCTGGCCGCCCATGCGCACCATGTTCACGGCCTGCTCCATGGTCGCCCCGAGGCCGATGACCTCGAAGGCCACGTCGGCGCCACGCCCGTTGGTGGCCATGACCTCGCCGACCGGGTCGCCCTCGTCGGCCTTGAAGACCTTCGTCGCGCCGAACTCCTTTGCCATCTCGAGCTTCGACTCGAACATGTCGATGGCGATGATCTCGCCGGCACCGGCGATCTTGGCGCCCTGGATCACGTTGAGGCCCACGCCGCCGGCGCCGATGACCGCCACGGTGTCGCCCTCGCGGATCGAGGCGGTGTTGAGGGCGGCGCCGACCCCGGTGAGCACGCCGCAGCCGATGAGGGCGGCGATCTTCAGGGGGATGTCGTCGGGGATCTTCACACAACTGATGGCGGGCACCACGGCGTGCTCGCCGAAGGTGCCGAGCATCCCCATCTGGAACGTGGGTGCACCCTGGGAGGTGAGCCGCGTGGTGCCGTCGAGCAGCCCACCCGTGGCTGCGGCCGCGCTCTGCTCACAGAGGAAGCCCTCGCCCCGCTTGCACGCGTAGCAGGTGCCGCACTGGGGCACGAAGGACAGGACCACGTGGTCGCCGGGGGCCAGGCCCTCGACGCCGTCGCCGATGGCCTCGACGGTGCCGGCGCCTTCGTGGCCCAACACGATCGGTGTGGGCAGGGGGATGGTGCCGTTCTGCACCGAGAGGTCGGAGTGGCAGACGCCCGAGGCGCCCATCTTGATGCGGACCTCGCCGGCCTTGGGCTCGGCGAGCTCGACGTCGTCGCGCACCTCGAGGGGCGTGTCGACGCCGGTCAGGACTGCTGCGGAGTGGCTCATGGTTGGTTCCCCCTGTGGGTCGGTCGTCCCTGCTCGACATCTTCTCGCTCGGCGGCCCTCACCCCGTAACCGAAGACGATGGCGGGGGCGAGGATCACCGAGCCCACCACCATCGACAGCACGATCACGGTCACCAGCGGGTCGGTGAAGTCCACGAGGAACCCGAGGAAGAAGCCGACGATGGCGACGCCGAACAGGCCGTAGCCGACGCGCTGGCCCAGGTCGACGAGGCGCTTGATCCGCGCGCGGCGGACCAGCACCTCGTCGTGGGTCTCGAGGTTCCTCGGGCTCACGTCTCCCAGCTTCTCACGGCCGCCACCCCGCCTCGTCCAGGAGCACACCGACGCGCTCGGTCTGGCGCTCCCAGGAGAACTCGCGACGGGCCAGCGCCTCGTTGTGGTCGAGCACCGCGGGGTCCGGGTCGGCCAACCACCGGCGCAGGGGCTCGGGGTCGTCGGTGGGGAACCACCGAAAGCCCAGCCGGCGCAGCTCCTGGGCCACGGGGTAGCGGGCCACGGCTGCGGGCCGGCGGTGGATGGACGCCTCGATGGGCGGGTTCCCGAAGCCCTCCCAGAGCGACGGGAAGACGACGGCGTCGGCAGGGGCGTAGATGTTGGGGCCGTGGGCCATCGGCCGGTGTATGACCCGACAGCGCGCCCCGGCGAGGATGCGGTCGAGCTCGGGCCCGTAGCCCTCCTCGGGGCCGCCGAGGAGCCAGTAGGTCGCGTCCAGCTGCTCGGCCAGCGCGATGGCGGCGGGAATGTCCTTGCGGGCGATGGCCCGGACGGGGTGGACGAGCAGGCGCTCCTCGGGGTCCACCCCCAGCTCGTCGCGGGTGCCCCAGCGGTCGCCCGCGGGACCGTCGACGTCGAAGCCGTTGTAGATGGTGGACGAGGGGATGCCCCGGTCGGCCAGTTGGCGGCAGGTGAGCTGGTTGATGCAGACGTGGCGCCAGGTGGGGTCATCCGGCGGCAGCTCGGTGATGTGGGCGAAGCGCTGACGCTGCCAGGGCGGGTCGTGGTGGTGGAGGATCGCCGGTCGGGCTCTCAGCACGAGCGCCACCACGCGGGCGGCGGGCAGGTTGAGCGGGATGGTGAGCAGGTTCTCGACGAGCACGAGGTCGGCGTCGAGCAGGGCCTCGTCCACCTCATCGATCTCCGGCGGCTCTTCCGCGCCCCAAGCCAGGCCCGGGACGAGGCGGTCGACCGGTCCGCCGCCGGCCACGGTCACGACGTCGAAGCCGAGCGCCTCCAGGGAGCGGGCCCAGCTCTCGGCGATGACCGAGACACCGTCGGCCTGGCCGAGGCGGAACGAGACGATGGCGCAGGTGGGCACGGGTGGGGATCAGGTGGGTGTGAAGCAGTCGTGGTGGGACGCGTGCTCGCCGTTGGTCGGTGGTAGCCAAGGGCGATGGACGACGCTGCCGCCCCGCCCGAGTGGCCCCGTGGAGCGGGAAGAGAGCGCCCCGTCACCGTACCGAGCGACCTGCGGGATCGCGTGCGAGCGGTCATGGATGCCCACTGGCGCGAGGTGGACGGCGCCGGCTTCACCGTGCCCAACGCCACGGTGTACCCGTGGCAGTGGCTGTGGGACTCGTGCTTCCACTCGATCATCTGGGCTGAGTTGGGCGACGGGGATCGGGCGGTCCGCGAGCTCGAGTCGCTGTTCGCCCACCAGGACGACGACGGCTTCGTCCCCCACGTCACCCACCACGGCCACCCGGACCACCACGCCGACTTCTGGGGCCGCCGGGGCACCTCGTCCATCACGCAGCCGCCGATGTACGGCCACGCCCTCGCCGAACTCGACCGGCGGGGCATCGCCGTGCCCGCCGAGCTGGTGGACCGGGCTCAGGCGGGCCTCGAGTTCCTGCTGCGGGTGCGGCGGCGCGACGACGAGACCGGCCTGATCACCGTCGTCCACCCGTGGGAGACCGGCGCGGACAACAGCCCCCGATGGGACGACTTCTGCCCCGGTGGCTTCGACGTCACCCGCTGGAAGCAGGTGAAGGGCGACCTGCTGGCCACGGTCGAGCGCACCCGGGGAGGCGCCCCGCTGGGCAACGCGGCGTTCTCGGTCGCCCCGATCGGGTTCAACGCGCTCGTGACCTGGAACGCGAGGTGCCTGCTCGACCTGCGGGACGCCACGCCCTTGCGAACCCTCTCGGATCCCGTGCGCGAGGTCACGCGTGCGATCACCGCCTCCTGGGACCGGTCGCTGGCGACGTGGGTCGACGGGGGAGGTGCGGCTGTCGGATCCGGTCGGGTCCGGACTGCGGACGCCTTGCTCGGTTCTCTCGGCACGGGACGGTGGGACCACATGATCAGCGCGTTCGAGCAGATCCTCGATCCACTCGCCTTCGGTGGCAACTTCGGGGTACGGGGGGTGCACGCTGGGGAACCGACGTACGACCCGCGTGCGTACTGGCGGGGTCCGACCTGGCCGCAGCTCGCCTACCTTCTCTCGCGTCGGGCCCGCTCCTGGAGCGGTGGGGCGATGCGCTACCTCGTCGACTCGACCGTGGCCGGCGCGGTGGCCTCGGGCCTCGCCGAGTACTGGGACCCGGACGACGGCACGGGCCTGGGCGCGATCCCGCAGTCGTGGACCGGCCTGGCGCTGGTCATGGCCGCCGAACCCCGGCAGGGCTCCGATGCCCCGGACGCCCTTGATTGAACGCCGCCTCGTGTTCTGGCCGCGGGTCACGGTGGCAGGCAAGGCAGCGCCCTCGAACCAGGGGCGCCGCCGGTTCTGCCAGCACGCAAGGTGTTCAGGGCTGCAGGTGGAAGGGAACCGGGGGCCTCGTGGGCGCGTGGGCGACGGTGACGCGCCGGCGTCGGGACGAGCGGATTGATGGTTGGCGTAACGTCGACGTTCGTGGCTGACGACGAACACGGCGACGAGCTCCTGGCCGAGGTGGCCGAGGGCGTCGGGCGCCTCACCATCAACCGGCCCGATCGGCGCAACGCCATGTCGTGGACGGTGCTCACCGGCATGCGTGAGCACCTGGCGGCATGGAAGGACGACCCCGACGTGCGCGTGGTCGTGGTCGGCGGGGCCGGCGACAAGGCCTTCTGCGCCGGCGCGGACCTCACCGGGATGGCCGGCGGCGCCGGCTACCTCGACCTGCACGATTCCCGGGGCGAGCTGGCCCGCCTCTTCCGGGACCTCTGGGGGTTCGGCAAGCCCACCATCGCCCGGGTGCGGGGCTACTGCCTGGCCGGCGGCTTCGGCCTCGCCCTCTCGTGCGACCTCGTGGTCGCCGCCGAGGACGCCCAGTTCGGGACCCCCGAGATCGACGTCGGCCTCTGGCCCTACATGATCACCGTGCCCCTCGTCCGCTCCATGCCGCCGAAGAAGGTGCTCGAGCTGATGATGACGGGCCGGCGAATCCAGGCCGACGAGGCCGACAAGCTGGGCTTCGTCACCCGCATCGTCCCCGTCGATGACCTCGACCCTGCGGTGGACGAGCTCGCCGCCACCCTGGCAGCGAAGTCGCCCGCCACCATGAAGCTCGGACGGGACTCCTTCTACGCGGTGTGGGACCAGTCGGCCGAGGACGCCCTGCGCCTCCTGCATCCGATGCTCACCATCACTTCGGCGACCGAGGACGCCGCCGAGGGCATCGCCGCCTTCGTCGAGAAGCGGCCACCCGTCTGGAAGGGACGCTGATGAGCGACGAGCCGACCCCGAACCTGCACCAGTGGGCGCCGCTGACCCAGGACCTCGCCGAGCGCCGTGAGCGCGCGCTCGCCATGGGCGGGCCCGAGCGGGTCGAGCGCCAGCGCTCGCTCGGCAAGCTGCCGGTGCGCGAGCGCCTCGATCGCTTCGTGGACCCGGGTACCTTCGTCGAGTACGGCCAGCTCGCCGACTCCATGGATCCCGGCCTCGCCGACAAGGGGTACCTGGCGGCCGACGGTTGCGTCACCGGCATCGGCGAGGTGGACGGCCGGCGGGTGGCCATCTGCGCCTACGACTTCACGGTGATGGCCGGCTCGATGGGGGCAGTCAACGAGCAGAAGACGTCCCGCATGCGCGAGCTGGCGCTCCGCCAGCGCATCCCCATCGTGTGGCTGCTCGACTCTGCCGGCGCCCGCATCATGTCGAGCTCGGGCTCGACCTTCGCCGGCGTGGGGCAGCTGTTCCGCGAGCAGGTCACCCTCTCCGGTGTGGTGCCCCAGGTGGGCGGCATGCTCGGTCACTGTGCCGCCGGCACTGCGTACATCCCCGCGCTCGCCGACTTCATCCCCATGGTCAAGGGCATCTCCTCCATGGCCCTCGCCGGTCGCCACCTGGTCAAGGCGGCCACGGGTGAGGACGTCACCGAAGAGGACATGGGCGGCTCGACGGTGCACACCAAGGTGAGCGGCGTGGCCGACCTCGAGGTCGACTCCGACGACGACTGCCTCGACGCCATCCGCACCTACCTGTCGTTCTTCCCGAGCCACAACCAGGAGGCGCCGCCGGTCAAGGAGTGCACCGACCCGGTCGACCGCCGGGTCGAGGAGCTCTACGAGATCGTCCCCACCGCGCCCCGCCGGGCCTACGACATGCAGAAGGTCATCCACGCAGTCGTCGACGACAGCGAGTTCTTCCCGATGAAGGGGGCGTGGGCCCGCAACATCATCACCGGCTTCGCCCGGATGGGCGGCCAGCCGGTGGGCATCGTGGCCAGCCAGCCCATGGTGCTCGGCGGCGCCCTCGACGTGAACGCCGCCGACAAGGCCGCCCGCTTCGTATGGCTCTGCGACGCCTTCGGCATCCCGTTGGTGTTCTTGCATGACGTGCCCGGGTTCGTGGTGGGCAGCGCGGTCGAGAAGCAGGGAATCATCCGCCACGGCGCCAAGATGCTGTTCGCCATCAGCGAGGCGACGGTCCCCAAGGTGAGCATCGTCCTGCGCAAGAGCTACGGCGCCGGCTACTTCGTGATGAACGGCACCGCCTACGAGGCCGACTACATCGCCATATGGCCCACGGCGGAGATCGCGGTGATGGGTCCCGACGGCATGGTGAACATCATCATGCGCAAGCAGCTCGAGGCCATCCCCGAGGGCAAGGAGCGTGACGAGGCCCGCATCGCGATGGCCGAGGAGCTGCGCAAGAACATCGATCCCTTCATCGCCGCCGGCCACGCCGCGGTGGACGACGTCATCGACCCGGCCGAGACCCGCCACACCATCTGGCGCGGCCTGCAGGTCAGCCGCACGAAGCAGGTCCAGCGACCATGGCGCAAACACGGTGTCCTTCCGGTCTGATCGGCTGATTCCTGTGACCGTTCTCTTCCTGCACATCCCCAAGGCGGCCGGCACCTCCTACGGCGCCGCGCTCGCCGATGCCCTCGGCGGGGAACGTCTCGTGCCGGTCATCCCAGACGAGATCACCTCCGAGGATTTCCAGCAGAACGTCGACCCGGACTCGCTCCGGAAGTACTCGCTCGTGGCCGGCCACGTCGACTACGGCCTGTGCCGAAGGGCACCGTTCCTCCGTCCGGCCACCGTGCTCCGTGAGCCGGTCGACCGGTTGGTGTCGTGGTACCACTACGTGCTGCGCAGCGAGGACATCGGCAACGCGCCGTGGCGCCGCTTCATCGAATCGCGGCGCCTCTCGGTCGAGGGGTTCCTGCTCCACCCGAGGATCCGACAGCTCATGGGCCAGGCCCAGACCATTCAGATCGCCGGCTACCAGTGGAGCGGACTGGCGTACCCACCCGTCGACGACCTCGTGGGTGAGGCCGAGGCGAACCTGGCGACGTTCGCCCATGTCGGCCTCTACGAGCGACTGGGCGACTCCCTGCGACTGGCCCAGGCCGAGCTGGGTCTCGCATCGACGCCGACCCTGCCCGATCGCAATGTCTCGCCCGAGCGTGACGAGCTCGACCCCGAGGTGCGCGCCGCGGTGGCGCCTCGGCTCGGCATGGACGTGGCGTTCTACGAGTGGGCGGTGGCTCACTTCGAGCAGCGCCTGGCAGCGCACGGTCTCGCCGGCGAGATCACGACCCTCCCACCGCCGGCCCGGCCTCCTCGGGTCGCCCCCATCGCGTCTGCGGCGGGGTCACCGGGGTCGAACACGGCGGCCGCGTCGGTTCCCGGTCTCGGTGACTCGGTCGAGGTGGCCTGGTTCCCCGAGGCGGGTGACTCGCTCGGCGGACCGCTGGCCGCGCCGCTGCCACTGTTGGCGCCGGCCGACGCCGTCGAGGCGCACTCCGGTGCGTCGTTCGACGTCGACGGCGATGCACCGCTGGACCTCGGCGCCAACTGGCTGCGCGTGCCCGCCGGGGCCTACCAGGTGCAGGCCACCGTTCCTTGCCGGAGATTCGCCGATGCCGACCCCGAGGGCGATTGGATGCTGCTGTTCCAGTTCGGCTGGTACGGCGCACCCCCCATTCCCTATGTGGACGGCCTACCCGGCGCGCCCGATCTCGATTTGTGGTGCCCTCAGCCCGTGCCGGTGGGCTTGCCGCCGCTCCCCCTGCTGGGTGCGCCGATCTCCGCCGGTGGCGTCCTCCGAGTGCCCGAGGGTGGCGGGCACCTCTGCTTCCTGCTCGGGTCCTCCCGGCCCGTCGTGGCGTCGCCTGGCGACGCCGTTCGACTCCGCTACGTCAAGGTCGGCTGACGCCTCGGCCCGGTCAGGGCCGGTGCTTCACCCCCGTCAGCAAGACGTCGCTGATGCGCCGCGGGGCCTCGGCCAGGAAAGGGAACGCGGCCGCCCGTTTGGGCAGGCGGATGTGGGACCGACCCGTGCGCACGGCGTGGATGATGGCGTCGGCCACCTTCTCCCGGGGGATGTCCACGATCAGGCGAAGCTTGTAGCCCCGATCGAACGAGTCGCGCGTGGGCGCGTAGTCGTTGACGTGGTCGAGCATGTCGGTCGGGATGGGACCGAGTTGCACCACGGTCGTGTGCACCGGCAGGCCCTTCAGGTCCAGGGCGAGGATCTCGGTGAACTGAGTGAGGCCGGCCTTGGTGGAGGCGTAGGCGGCCATCCCCGGGTAGGCGGCGACGCCGGCGAGGGACGAGACGTTCACGATGTGCCCCCGGCCCCGATCGAGCATCCCGGGAAGCACGGCGCGGCAGAGCTGGACCGGGCTCAACAGGTTGACCCGGTAGACGGCTTCGAGGTCGCCGGGGTCGGCCTCGGGGAAGAACCCACCGGGGGCGAGTCCGGCGTTGTTGACGAGGACGTCGACCGGCCCCGCTGATGCCTCGACCGCGGGGACCAGCGCCGCTGTGGCCGCGGGGTCGGTGAGGTCACAGGGGTGGAACGTGCCCCCGAGTTCGGTCGCGAGGGAGTCGAGCGCCTCGGCGTCACGGGCAACAAGGGCCACCGTGGCGCCCACGGCCGCGAAGGCGCGGGCGGTGGCCTCCCCGATCCCGCGGGAAGCCCCGGTCACCAGCACTCGTCTGCCCTGGAGGTCCATGCCCCCAGGATGGCACCCGCGGGTGGTCAGCCGGCGGGGGTGTTCTCGATCTCGACGTAGTCGCGGCAGGGCTCGCCCCGGTAGGCGTTGCAGGCGGGAACCTCGTCAGGGATGTCATGGTCGCCGCCGAGGACGGGCAGCACGATCGACGAGGGGAAGTCGGCCGACTGAGCCACCGTGTTGGTGGCGTCCTGTGCACTCAGCGAGTCGAACTCCCACTCGGGCCGGTCGCCACCGGGCGAGTCGACCGTGAAACGCAACCGTGAGCCCTCGTGGATGGCGTGGGCGAAGGGGAAGATCTCCACCCGGACGAGGGTGAACTCGTCCTCCGGGAGGCGCTCGTCGTCGGTGTCGAGGTGGGTGGACTGGGGCCGCAGCTCGGTCGACACCTCCTCGTCCAGCTTGCGGTGGCTGGCCCGTAGCCACCCGTTCTGGAGGTACAGCTCGTCGCCGTTCGGGCGCACCTCGGTGAGGGTCACCTCGAGGTCGGTGTCGAGCGCGGTGGACTTGACGTAGAGATCGGCGCTGGCGGGTCCTGCCATCAGGGTGGCGTCCTCGAAGGGGGCGCTGAGGTAGCTGACCGCATCGCCCTCGAGCAGCGGCTGCCAGTCGAACTCCTGGTCGGCACTGAAGCTGAAGCCGTCGGCGGTGCGATCGTCGCCGTACTCGGGGTGGTACTCGAACGACGCCGCACTCGTCGGCTCGCCGTCTTCGATCGCGGGCTCGTCTTCCGCCAGCGTGCCGTCGGGCTGGAGGAACAGTCGGGTGGGTTCGACCTCGGAGGGAGGCCACGCGGTGTAGGTCTCCTCGAAGGTCGAGCCCGGGACCCGTGGCCGGTCGGTGCCCGCTCCGTTCTCGTACAGGATGCGGATGTCGTCCTCGGCCTGGTAGGCGGCCAGCGCCTCGTCGTAGGACTCGTAGTCGGTGAAGCGATCCGCGGGGATCGGGTAGTCGCCCTCACCGAATTGCGGTGCGAAGGCGGCCGGCGCCCCCACCCGGATCAGCGGCGGGATCTCGGGGATCTCCTTGGCCACGTAGAAGTCCAGGAACTCGAACCACCGCTGGGTGTTCTCGGGTATCAACGCGTCACCGTGGGTGCCGTTCTGCATCGAGACGTGCAGGTCGGGGACGCCGGTGAGGTGCTCGATGAGCGCGGGGAAGTGGCCGCCGGTCTGCTCGTCCTGCCAGGAACCGGTGAGGAACACGGGGACGTTGATGCGGTCGGCGAAGGTGGTGGCGGTGAGCGGGGGGCTGATCACGGGGTCGTAGTGCGGGTAGGCCCGCGCCAGGCGCTCGATGTCGGGGTTCTGGCTGCGCAGGCCCTGGTTGGCGGCGCACTGCTCGCCGATGGGGCCACCTTCGTCGACCACGCCCTGCTCCCAGCCCTGGCCGTAGGGCTTGGCGCCGTCCTGCACGTTGAGGATCCACTGGCGGGCGAAGCCGTCGTTGTACATGCCGCCCGGGTAGAGCACCGCGGGCCAGATGCTGTCGAGGGTGGACATCGGGGTGATGGCGGCGAGGTGCGGCGGCTGGGTGCTGGCCACGTACACCTGGCTGTTGCCGGCGTAGCTGATGCCGATCATGCCGGGCTTGTGGTGGGCCACCCAGTCCTGGGCGGCGACGGCCTCGACCACGTCGTAGCCGTCGGCCACCTGGCTGGGCTCGAAGAAGCTGAAGGTGCCACCGGAACACCCGGTGCCCCGCACGTTCACCGAGACGGTGGCGTAGCCGTAGATGTCGGCGAACTGGGCGATGCTGCTGCCCGAGCCGGCGGGGTTGGCCGAGTCGTAGCCCGAGTAGTTGATGACCGTCGGGTAGGGGCCGTCCTCGGGGTCGCCCGGCATCCGGACCATGGCCACGAGGGTGGTGCCGTCCCGGGTCTCGATGTAGTTCAGGCCGGGCACGAGGGTCTGGTCCTCGTAGAGCGACTGGTCCGGGTGGTCGTACACGTCGCCGACGGTCACGGGCTCGCTGGCCGCAACCTCGTCGTCGGTCGCCTCGACGACCCGGTAGCCCTCCCCAGGGTCGACGCGGGCGAACACGAGGTTGCCTTCGTCGTCCACGGTTCCCTTGGCGTCGGACAGGCCGTCGGGGCTGAACAGTGCGGTCTGGACCTCGCCGTCGGGGTTCACCAGCTGCAGCTCGGCGCCCGGCTCGGCCCCGGTGACGGTGACGGCCTGGACGTTCCCCACGACGTCGAAGTCGGCGGTGGTGGCGCCGTCGAGGTCGACGGTCTCGGGAGCGGCATCGCCGCCGCCGCCGTCGCTGCTGCACGCAGGGAGCGCGACCGCCAGGAGGGCGACGACGGCGAGCAAGAGGGCGCGGACGGGTCGGCTCGAGGCCATGTCGGATGGTTCCCCCGGAGGCAGGTGACCAGCTGGTAGACAGCGGGTGACGGACGGTCCGAGCACACTAATGGGACCGCACCCACGAACGGGAGTCGCTCCATGACCGAGGTCGAGGCCGAGATCACCGCCAACGTGTGGCAGGTGCGGACGGAGATCGGGGCGGTCGTCGCCGAGGGCGACGAGCTCGTCATCCTGGAGTCGATGAAGATGGAGATCCCGGTGCTGGCGCCCTGTGCCGGGACGGTCACCGAGATCCGGGTGGCGCCCGACGACCAGATCCACGAGGGCGACGTCGTCCTGGTGATCGAGGAGGCTTAGCGCCTGACCCGTCGCCCTGCGGCTGCGGGGTCCTGTCCCCGCTCCGTATCCATCGAGCCGGGGCGCTTGGCGTCAGCCCACTGCTGGGCGCTCGGTGGTCGGGTCTCGGGCGGCGCCACCCCTTCGCCTCCGGGCGACCCCTGGCGGCCGGCCTCGGTCACCGGCTCCTTGGGGGCCGAGGCGGCGGGTCGGTGGGTCGAGTCGGTTGGTGGCGTTCCAGCGTCGTGGCTCGCGGCGCCACGCTGCGTGGTCACTTCGGCGTTGCAGTTTGAGCTCGAGGCAATAGCTGTCGGAAACCGAGGGGTATTGCCTCGAGTTCGGGGCGCCGCGGGCGGGTGGGCACGGAGGGTGCGATCCGCGCCGCGGCTGGCCCCCCCGTCTTCGCGGGTTTTGGCCTGCCGGCGTCGGGCCTGAAGTCCTCCGTCGTGCTTGAGCGGGCGCCGCCGCGGGTCAGGAGCCGGCGACGGTGGCGGTGAGGGGGGCGGCGGGGTCGAAGGCGACGCAGACGGCTTCGCGGTCGCCGCTGGGCCAGGAGTCCTCGGTGGGCCAGAGGGAGACCATCGAGAGGGGAGAGGTGCCGTAGGCCACGCCGACGTAGGCCTCGAAGGCGATGGCGCACTGCTGCTCGGCGTAGGCGGCGACCTGGTCCTCGCCGGGGTAGGCCGCCTCGGGGCCCTCGGTGTAGGTGATGACGCCGACCACCTCGCCGTCGTGGGAGGCGGCGCAGTCGGTGACCTGCGCCTCGGTGGCCTGGCCCGTCGCCTGCGCGGAGAAGGCCGAGCCGTTGACGCAGTCGCCGGCCACCAGGTCGGTCACGGGGGTGGCGGCCGCCACCGTGGTGGTGGTGCCGGCGGTGCCCGCCGCCGCGGTCGTGGTGGACGTGGGAGAT
>WPCH01237593.1_pt1 | contig 23326 bp, 16 predicted proteins | sample 5399881 | NCBI WGS metagenome assembly WPCH01 (sample SAMN12869468, study PRJNA574797) | sludge metagenome | isolation source: wastewater treatment of pH5 | place: China:Beijing | collected 2019-05-20
TAAAAAAATTATCCCGAAAAAATAATTTAAGATTTATAAATTTAAAACCCCTAAATAATCCATTAAAACAGTTTATTAGGAGAACTCTATATAATCTTACAATAGGTATGGATAAAAACTCAAAACATAATAACATTCGAATAAAGTAAAAAATAAATATTATTATTTTGGAATTTACTAGCATTCATATTATCTACTTGCTTATCATTAATAACTATTTCTTCATTTTCTGTTTCAGGAATACCGTGGCATGATAAAAAAACATAAGCAAAGCATTTATCTATAGATAAATGCTTTGCTTATGTTTTTGCAATCGTATGATATTGATTCCCTTTAGGAAAGTGTATTGTCACTTTTGTATATTCATTCTCTTTCGATTCGATAGAAATATCATGCCCTAATTTATGAGATAAACGTTTCGCTAAATATAATCCTAGTCCCGTTGATTTCGTATGAATTCGGCCATTCACTCCTGTAAATCCACGTTCAAATACTCGTCCAACGTCTTCAAGCTTAATACCAATTCCATTATCTTGAATAATGAGGCGCTTTTCCACTTTATCTTCTTCCCCGATAAACTTAATTTCTCCATGAGAATCAGTATACTTCAATGCATTTGCTACAATCTGATCGACAATAAAAGATAGCCATTTTGTATCACTCTCTACTAAAAGTTGTAAGTTTGTACGTTCAAATTGAATACGTTTTGAAATAAATGACTTAGCATATTTCTTCATACTAGCTCCCGTAATTGCCTCTAGAGAAACTTCTTGAATAAAATAATCTTTTGAGAAGGAATCAAGCCGTGAATAATACAAAGCTTGTTCAACGAAGTGATCTATTTTCCCTAACTCATCCTCTAATTTATCAATTAAAATATCCGCTGGTTTGTCGCTACGCATCAATAGTTGACTAGCAGCAATCGGTATCTTAACCTCATGAATCCACGACATAATAAAGTCGTGATATTCTTTCTTTTCCTCATGTAATACGTACATTTGCTCCTGTTGCTCTAAATACAGTTTTTTTAATATATCTGTATATAGTTCCTGTTCATATGTATGTGGGGCTGGGATTGCAATCACTGTATCCTGCTCTAAATGAAGAGCAATATGAAGTTCTTTATAAAATCTTTTATGATAAAAATACCCGATTATAAGATAGATAAGAATAAAAATTGCACTTACAACATTGATATATATAAGATTTGCTTTTGTATTACTTAATCCCTCACTTAAATAAATCATGGTAGAAATAAATAACATAATCAAAAAGTATAGAAGCATAAAATAACGGCGTTCTTTTATGTAACGAAAAATACTCATGTAATAATATAACCTTGCCCTTTCTTCGTATGAATAAACTCCTCTTTTCCAAGTTCAGCAAGCTTCTTCCTTACACGAGCGACGTTTACTGTTAATGTATTATCATCAACAAAACTTTCATTTTCCCAAAGTTTACGCATAATATTATCTCGACTTACAATCGATCCTATATTCTGCATTAATATCTGTAAAATTTTAAACTCATTTTTTGTTAATTCCAATATTTGATTATGATAGGTTACTTCCCCGCTCTGTAAATTTAATAAGACACCTTCATATTCAACAACATTAGTTTCAGTTTGTGTATAAGAATATGTACGTCTCATAAGAGCCTGAATTTTAGCAACTAAAACATCTGTATAAAATGGTTTCTGCATAAAATCATCTCCCCCCATATTCATAGCCATTACCATATCCATAGGATTATCACGAGATGACAAGAAAATAATTGGTACTTTCGATACTTCACGAATTTTTCTACACCAATAAAATCCATCAAAATAAGGAAGATTAATATCAAGTAAAACAAGTTGCGGAGATTGTGCCAAAAAATCATTTAAAATATGTTCAAAGTTTGTACTCGTCCATACTTTAAATCCCCATTTCTCTAACTCATCGGCAACCGTTTCACGAATGGTTGGTTCATCTTCAACTAATAAAACTTTCATAAAAAGTTTGCCTCCTAGCACTGTTTCAACCTTACAAGTTTGTAAGGTTTGAATTATAATTTGTAAGGTTGTCCTATGGTTTAGGGTATAAAATTACCATACAATAAGCTTATCATACAATAGAGGAGGATCCATATTGAACCCCGTATTACAGGCAAAACACGTAAGGAAGGTCTTTAGTAATAGAGGTAACATATTTACTGCCCTCCATGATATTGATCTAACAATTTTTGAAGGTGAATTCGTTGGCATAATGGGTCCATCTGGATCTGGAAAATCTACTTTATTAAATATATTATCGACAATTGATATACCAACCACAGGAGAAATTATTGTTAATGGAAAAAATATTATAAAAATGAAAGATGAGCAGCTTACTACATTCCGTCGTAATACATTAGGCTTTATTTTTCAGGACTACAATTTACTTGATACGTTAACGATAAAGGATAATATACTTTTACCACTTGCTTTAAGAAATATAAATGCACAAGAAATTGATGCACGCGTAGATGAAGTTGCAACAATGTTTGGCATTCAAGAACTGCTAAATAAATATCCGTATCAAATTTCTGGTGGACAACAGCAGCGTACTGTAGCAGCGAGAGCTATTATAGGAAAACCCAAATTAATTTTAGCTGATGAACCTACAGGTGCACTAGACTCTAAATCAGCAGCTGGTTTACTGCACAGCCTACAAGCGTTAAATAAAAAACAACTTGCCACCATTTTGATGGTTACGCATGATCCCTTTGTAGCAAGTTATTGCAAACGCATCCTCTTTATTAAAGATGGAAAACTCTTCACGGAACTTGTAAAGGGCGAGATGTCACAAGAGAAATTTCCCCAAAAACTATTACGTATTCTTTCTGCTCTTGGAGGTAGCGGGCATGACACCATTTAGTATCATCCAAAAAAACTTGCAAAGAAATCTTAAAAATTATGTACTATACTTTGCATCTATGATATTTAGTATTGTCATTTACTTTATTTTTGTATCCTTACAATATAACGATTATATCGTAGAACAAACAAATACAGCCAAAGGAATTGCAGATGTTTTTCAAGCTTCTTCTGTTATTCTAATCATTTTTGTAGCAATATTCATCTGGTATTCAAACTCATTTTTCACAAAGAAAAGAAAAAAGGAAATTGCACTATATTCCTTACTAGGTGTTCCAAAACGGCAAATTGGCACCATGTTATTTTATGAAAATCTCATCATAGGAATTATTGCACTCATTATAGGAATGAGCATCGGAGCTTTACTCTCAAAGGTGTTTTCAATGTTACTTTTAAAAGTAATGCAATTATCAACTACTATTTCATTTTCTTTTTCTTTAGAAGCAATAATACATACCACGCTTGTATTTACCATTATTATTTTAATAACATCTTTTCACGGTTATAGCATCATTTACAAGTTCAAATTGATTGAATTACTTCAGGCTGAAAGACAAAGTGAGCTCATTCCAAAAGGATCCATATGGACTGCTTTATTAGGAATTATTTTAGTTATTGCTTCTTACTGGTTCGCACTTCAACCTATTTTCTCTTCTACATGGCTGGACCACAAGATACGGAATATGTGTATTATTTTAGGTGGTTCTATAATCGGTACATATTTCATATTTCGTTCTTTTACTGTTTTTTTATTACTTGGCTTACAGAAGAATAAAACACGCTATTACCGCGGGATTAATGTGGTTAGTGTATCTCAACTATTAGCACGCATTCAAGCAAACGCAAAAACACTAACTACCATTGCACTATTAAGCGCAGTCACACTATGTGGAATCGGTGCTTCTTATAGTATGTATTATAAAAATAAAGTAATGATTGATAAAACAGAACCGTTTAGTTTTATATATGTAAAAACAGATTCACAAGTAGATCAACAAATTGAACATACAATAAAAAATTCTAATCATACAATAAAAGAGAAGATTACTATTCCTTTAATAAAAGTAAAAGCGGATTTACAGGTGAATGGTCTCATGCCAATTAATTTTGAAAGAAATCCTAATGAGTTAAATTTATTATCTGAGAGTACATTCAATATGCTAGCCGATAAGACTAATAAGGATATAAAAGTATCCCTTCAAAATACAGAAGTGGTTGCTCTCGATGCAAATAAGAGTAATACGTTTCAAACTGAATATAAAAACGGCAAAGTAGACCTACATCTTTCAAGTAGTGATTATTCATTGCAATTTGTAGGAAAGATTCAAGACAACATCCTAAATGATTCATTACACGAATTCACTATCGTCGTGCCTGACAAAATTTTTTATGATATGAGCAAACAACAAAAATCTTATATGCTACAAGCATATAAAGTATCCGATGACAAAAATACAGAGAAGTTAACAAAAGCAATTCAAATACTCCTTAAAGATATTCATTTAATATCCAAATACAGCGCTTATAAAAGTGTCGTGGAAGCATCAGGATTAGTCATCTTCGCTGGTGTATTTTTAGGACTCGTCTTTTTAGCTGCAACTGGAAGCATCATTTACTTTAAACAATTAACAGAAGCAACTATAGATCAAGACAAATATATCATTTTACGTAAACTGGGTGTAAGTAAGCAAACCATTTTTAAATCGATTGCAAAACAAATTGCCTTTATATTCATTTTGCCACTTACTATCGGTAGCTTGCATAGTATTATCGTTTTAAAGGCGCTTTCTAATACACTTGGCATAGATATTTTCATTCCAGTTTTAACTACCCTAGTTGCCTATACATTGATTTATTTTGCCTACTATATACTGACAGTAAAATCCTACAATAACATTGTGAATAAATAAAAAAGCATCTCAACAGATGCTTTTCTTGTTTTATTGAATCACTTTCAATGATAATTCTATTACCTCAAAGAATAACCATTTTAAAAATCCATTATATGCTTCCACCTTATTTCTACTAGCTGCAATTTGTTCTCTCAACTTCATATCTTGGATATGTCTAAGAGGATATATTGTTCGAATGAATCTACCCACTTCTCGGGACACTTGATATAACGTATTTTCTTTACTGATACTACTCAGCTTTCTGAGAAGTTTGGAAGGCAGTATCTTCCCAACTTTTATCGACAATACAACTCGAAATAAATCTCGGCAATGAGCCTCAATTAATTTCCAATCGACTACATCATTAAATAAAGGCATATTTTTGTTACAGTCATCGGCATGCTATAATAAAAAAATTGGAAATTAAGAGTAAACAACCACTCTAAAGTTTCATTTCTTTTTGTTTTAAATCGATTGTATAGCTAGGGGGTATATGAAAGAAGTTTTAAAAGTTGCTATAAAGTATCTGTATAATATCAAATTATTGAGGTGTTAAAAACTTATGTTTTACGCATTTATTCCAATCATTTTACTCATTCTTTTTCTAGGTTTTTATTTAACAGATCCTAGAAGAATAATAAACGGTTTTTTATTTAACTTATTTATACTTTCGATAATTATTGCAAGTGCGTACTTCTCTATGATTACAGGGAATCAGTATTTACTGTTCATCGCCCTAATCCCTGCTGCAGTCGTTTTCTTTATGTTAAGTTTCGGCTTAGTAGCCTTAATATTGGGGCTGTTTTTAAATGCTAAGATTCTTATGAGTAAAGAAAGCCGACGTTTTGCAAATAGTTTAACTTTCGTTCTTGGTATAGGTCTTTCAATCTTTTGGGTAATTTCTTTAATTGAACCCGTTAACTTCTTCCCCGAATCAATTCGAACACTTTACTGGGGAGCAGTTCTTATTTCTATATATTTATTTGTAGACTTATCTAATTTCTTAACAGCCTATTTTCTGTACCAATTCAATAGACCGAAATACAACCAAGATTTTATCATTGTTCTTGGGAGTGGTTTAATTAATGATAAGGTTCCACCACTTTTAGCTAGCCGAATTAACAGAGCTATTGAATTTTATCGGAAACAAGAAGCTGTCTCTTCACCACCTAAAATTATTTTTTCTGGTGGACAAGGACCAGATGAAAATATTTCGGAAGCAGAAGCTATGCAGGATTATGCTGTAAAAAATGGGATTCCTTTAGAACACACAATAAAAGAGAATCGTTCTACTACAACATATCAAAATATGCTGTATTCAAAGGAAATTATGGAATCATTAAAAGGCTTTCAGTATAACTGTATTTTCTCCACAAACAATTTCCATGTGTTTCGCGCAGGATTATACGCTAAAATAGTAGGGCTAAATAGCCAAGGAATTGGTTCAAAAACAGCCTTTTATTATTGGCCAAATGCGATGATTCGAGAGTATATTGCTATTTTCGTTATGAATCGTTTACGTCACAGTATTGTAATAGCAATTATTATGGGATTCTCTATCTTAGCAACCGGAATAAACTATTTGTTTTTTTGAGGATGCTGTACAATTTATAAATAAGAAAACTGTTTCATTTTATACGTTATAGTCGAAGAGAATATTAATAAATTGTATTTACTGTTTAACCAAGCCATTCATTAGTCAGGATTGATTTTTTTATTCGTCATATGCATTATCTCTATTTTAAAGAAATCAAGCCTTACAGTATAAAATGCTTTTATCCCTTCTTTTAAAAAATGCCCTGAACCATCAGGGCATTTTTATTTTTTTACTAAAAGGATTTCAGGTAAGTACCTTTTTAATTGTATTTCGGATGACAAATGGATTGTTATAGTTAATTTTCACACGTATCTCAGCTGAATCCTAAAACGCTCACAACCAAAATACAAATGAGTTTCCATGATTACATATTGTAATTTTGAAAAAACCTCTAAAGAATTACTACTAACCAGTAACTCTTTAGAGGTTTTTTCATGTAAATAAGAAGCAAACTGGTTCCTTACAAAAATGTAAGATTCCAGTTAGATACATCGATGTTTGCAACTTTTAATCACTTGTAAACTAACAATAGTTAATCAAGCAATACTACGACATAAATCTGTGTTCATCACAGGTTTAATACACGTACTAAAAATTATCATAGAAAGGATGTATGAATTATGAATGCAATAAAACAAAGCTTACCTCAAAAAAATCGAATTGTTGATTTAGACATCATACGAGGTTTTGCCTTAATTGGGATTTTCTTAGTCAATATAGCCGAATTTAGCCAGAGAGCAGGTGCTGGACAATTAAGCGATGTCAATTGGATTAACATTTTAGCGACAGGGAAGTTTTATGCTATCTTCTCTTTACTTTTTGGAGCAGGTTCAGCTCTTTTCTTAAGCCGTGCGAAAGCCAAAGGGCAACCTTATTCCTTGTATATACGTCGTATGATCATATTAGCTGTCATTGGGCTCTTACACGCTAGTATTTGGTCAGGAGATGTACTTGTTCCCTATGCAATTGTAGGATTAGTGCTACTATCACTTCATAAAATTCCTGGTAAATGGTTATTGGGTATTTCTCTAACCTTCCATGTAATCGGAATTATTGTGAGTATTATGTCTTATGATTATTTGTACGGAGGAAACTTGAAGGTACCTCCACTCTTGAATGCTCTTCAAGTCATTACTACGTTAACAGGATTTCTAATTTATTTTATTGAAGGCTTTTCACTCATGCAGATGGATATTTTCACAAAATTAAGGAAGAACCCAAAGCTTCATACAATACTTTTAATTGTAGTAGGCAGTATTTCAATCACTGGGGTAACTTTACAATTTCTCACAGAAAGCGCCAAACTGTCATTCATCGTATTGACCATTTTACAGCCTTTCCTAGCACTAACTTATATTTTAATTTTAATCGCTATGTTAAAAAGTAAACTAGGAAGCTTTGTACTCCATCCATTACAAGCCTATGGAAAAATGGCAATGACTAATTACTTGGGACAAACTTTTGTAGGAATTTTTATCTTACCATTATTCGTAAAAAGCATGGATCTCGCTTTCCTTATGATTAATGTCTGCCTATTAACATGGATTGTTCAGATTATACTGAGTAACGTTTGGTTAAAATATTTTAATTTTGGACCTATAGAATGGATTTGGCGCTGCTTAACTTATTGGAACTTAGTGCCTATCCGAAAAAATAATAGTAAGAACTAACATATAGGAGGATATAAAAATGCAAAGACCTGTTGTAGACGTAAAAAATGTTCAGAAAGTATATGGTAAAAAAGGTGAGAATCAATCCTATGCCTTAAAAGGTGTATCATTTTCAATCCGAGAAGGTGAATTTGTCGGTATCATGGGACCATCTGGATCTGGAAAAACAACATTACTAAATGTAATTTCTACATTAGATAATGCAACGGACGGAAAAGTTGAAATTGCTGGAACTGATATTACAAAAATGAAGCAAGGCGCACTCTCTGATTTCCGCTCCAAAAAATTAGGATTTATTTTTCAAGACTTTAACCTTTTAGAAAATTTATCGATCTATGAAAATATTGCATTGCCACTTTCCTTGCAAGGTGTTCCTTCTCGAAAGATTGGGCCAAAAGTAACGAAAGTAGCAGAGATGTTAGGAATCTCATCATTACTTCAAAAGTATCCTTCAGAAGTATCTGGTGGACAAAAGCAACGTTCTGCTGCTGCACGTGCACTCGTTCATGAACCAGCGATTATTTTAGGAGATGAACCAACAGGAGCACTTGATTCTAAAAATGCAACTAGCCTTTTAGATGCAATGAAAAGTCTTAATGAAGAGCAAAATGTTTCAATTATGATGGTTACCCACGATCCATTTAGTGCAAGTTACTGCCAGCGCATTTTATTCATTCAGGATGGAGAGCTGTATAAGGAACTACATCGTACAACAAACCGTGAAATGTTTTATAAAGAAATTTTAAATGTACTTGCTGATTTGGGTACACAAAAAGCATAAGAAAGGAATTTACAACATGTTACTCAAACTTTCCATGTCAGGACTAAAAAGTAAAATAAGAGACTACATTGTCTTATTAATTGGGCTTGTTATGTCCATTTCAATCTTTTATATGTTCCAAACACTAGCAATGAATGATTCGTTTATTAAAGCAAACTCAATGATTAGCTCTATTGGAATCATATTTCAAGTTGGTTCGTTTTTATTAGCGACTATCACGTTTTTCTATATCCTATATGCCAATTCATTTTTACTGTCATTAAGACAAAAAGAGTTCGGTATGTATATGATGTTAGGTGCGAAAAAATATAAAATTACACTACTCATGTTTATGGAAACTTTAGCTATCGGGATCACTTCACTTATTATTGGGATTGGAATCGGTATCGGCCTTTCTAAAGGAATTGGACAACTTCTCATGAAAGAATTAGAATTTGCTTCCGATGGATACCATGCTCTATACATTCCATCTATTCGTGTAACAGTAATATTTTTCTTCATTCTGTTTTTCTTAGCTGCCATTATGAATATAGCGAAACTATCTCGCATTACAATATTACAACTCGTTCATTCTGATATGAAAATAGACAAGCCTTCAGTAAAAGGGATTAAAACATTCTTTGTAGCAGTAATTGGTGCTGGTTCATTAGCAATTGGATATGCAGCATTAATAAATATAAAGGCTTTATCATTAGCTGGATTTCCTATCGCTACAGTAGCAACGACATTAGGAACATATCTTATTTTCATCTCTTTATTACCGCTAACTATTAAATTACTGAAAAAAATTAAACCATTAAATGAAAAAGGATTAAATTCATTTACTTTTTCTCAATTAAGCTTCCGCGTAAATGATTTAACAAAGGTATTAGCAACTGTAGCAATGTTAATTGCACTTGCAGTTGGAGCAATTGCTGGCGGAATGGCTTTTAAAAACAATATTAGCCTAACTACTGATATTGCTAGCCTATATGACGTATCCGTTCATAATCCAACAGCAGATGAGAAGAAAATATTAAACAAAATCAAATTTGAAGAACAAGCGAACTATCGCTACAAAGTAGATCAGCAATTTGTTTATTACTTGAATGAAGATTTGGAAAAGAACCGACCTCTCGTTCAAACTGGATTTGACCAAAAGAAAGTCGGGCAAGTAGAACGAACTACAAATGAACTTCCAGTCGGAGCAATTGTAAAGAAAGGTGCAAATGATACCATTGGTGGTCTTGCTCTTTCTGAGGAATGGAAAAATGCATTTAAAGAAATACAACCTGAATACTTATACAAACAACAACATATAAAAATTGTGGACCAAAAAATGTACAATCAAATAAAAACAAAAGAACAATATGTTGTAATTGGAAAAACAAATGATTTCGCAGCGTATAAGAAAGAATGGAAGGAACTTGATCAATTACAATTGGCAAAATATAAAGATGTAACTAAGGATCAGTTAAATAGTAAATTTAGCTTTTACGAAATTATGTACACTTTCACAAGTGGTACAGTCTTTATGGGCTTTTTCTTAGGAATTGCTTTCTTAGCTATGATGGCAAGTTGCTTAATGTTCAAAATCCTATCTGGCGCAACGAAAGATACAAAGCGCTATCAAATGTTACGTAAAATAGGAGTTCGTCGTGAGCTATTAGCGAGATCAATCTATAAAGAGTTATTGTTAGTATTCTTATTCCCAGCTACCATTGGTATCTCCCATGTAATTGTTGGTATGAATATGTTCTCTTTCATTTTGATTGACCCATACTTCCGTATTTGGGTTCCACTCGTAATTTTTGCGGTAATCTATACTATTTACTACTTAATTACAGTTCAATTGTACAAAGGTATTGTACTTCCGAAAGAAAGATAATAAAAAAGCTGATGACATGCTGTCATCAGCTTTTTCATATCCCATATCAGTGATTTATTTACTATACTAGTATATGTACTTGATTTTATTACTAATTTTCAACACCTTATATAAATGAAAGAAAGGAGCTATGTTATTGCAACATGTGAAACAACTACTGAGAAATTTTTTATATTTTTTCTTCAGTAAACAAATTGAAAAGTTTCTAACCTATAATTTAAGAAAAAAAACAAATACATTTATTCGTATCGCTATTTATATTTATTTGGGAACTAAAATTATTTCCGTACTCTTTAATCTTAAGACATCTTACGGAGTAGGGCTCTTTAATATTGGCTGGCTTATAAGCATGTCACTCTATCTATATTTCGCTAAAAATATTTACTTCGAAATGAAACAAGAGCATCAAAAAGTGAAAGAACTAACCTTCTTTTCTCTCTTTGACTCCAATAAAGATTTACCTTATCGAAGATATATTTACAAGTGTTATACAAAAATATTGTATAGCTTGCTTATCGCTGCATCAAGCTTCAATAGCTTATTACAAATTAATGCATCCATCTCACCGTCTATTTCAGACCTAGTCTCTAATGTGATGCATATGATTTTACTTTTAAGTGCGGTCACAGTAACCAGCCTTTATCTTGCACTACAATGGACAAATATATTAATGACCATACTATTAATACTCTCTTCAGTGATCACTGGAGGGATAATAAGTACTGGTTTATTATCAACAATAGGTAGTTTAACTCATTTTGATCTTTTAAATAACTTTTCCATCATCTTAACAATTTTCATTGGCATTATTGTTCAAATGGGAATTGTATGGATACGCCCTCCTTATCAGCTAAGTCGTACCGAAAATGCTTTTTTTATATCCAATTCAATGATTGCTACAACGTTATTATTACTAGTTATTTTTATTCAAGATATTTCTGTACTAACTGGCGGGGAAACGAATTTAGAAAAGAAAGCTCAATTAGCCTTATTACCTTATACAATTGGCGCAACGATTAATTTTATGTATATAAAGTTTAAATCTAATCGTATCGCCCAAAAAGCAGAAAAAAACATGCTAGAAGTTATTTATTTGTTAGAAGAAAATGATATCGATTGTCTTTCTCCTACACAAAAACAGACAATAGTTACTGAAATCAAGAAATGCGTTTATTACGGTGGAACATCATTCCGCTTACTTCTCCTTACAAATCCAGAAACGAAACAATTCATTAAAAAAATGAAGTTAGATGAAAGAACTTCCTAAAATCATCTACTTAAGACCCCGGCTATTCTTTCAATAGAATAGCCTTTTTTCATACTTCTGTAAGATTCCTTACAATACTGTAAGCCAATCGTTAGTTACTTCGATGTTTCCAATCTTACATTTTATATAAACTAAAAGTAGATAATCAATTAACAATAAAAACACTTTTAAAGGAGCGAATTCTCATGAAAGAAAACCAAGACTTATTATTCAACCAAATTGTTACTGTTTCTTGCTTAGGCGGTTCCATTTTACTAACTGGTGTTGCTGCAATTATTAAAATCACTCAACAACTTTTCATGTAATATATCTTCACTACTACTTTAAATTTAAAATCATTCAAGATGACTAAAAATCACTTTTTATATAGATAGATTTCAAAATAAGGGTTCCTTACAAAAATGTAAGTTTCCAGTTAGATACATCGATGTTTGCAAACATTTATTCCTTGTAAACTAATAACTAGTTAGTCCAATTTAAACACACAATAACTTATAGAGGAGTTTTCATATGAAAAAATTACTTGCTTCATGCGCTACTTTCGCCTTATTTGCTAGCTTTGCGGTGGGATGTGATTTATCTTCCCCAATCAAAATGGGTTCAAAGGAATACTACGTTCAAATCCAAGGCGAGGGTAAAATGGAAGATAATCAACGCCTTTATACTTTACCTACTTATGATGAAAACGGAAATGAAAAAACAGTTACATTTAGTAGTCAAAAGAGAGAAAATGATAAAAAACTTAAAGAAAATGCATTTTTACGTCTTTACATTAAACAAGAGGACGAAAAGAAAACAGATATACCAAACACAGAAGTTAAATCTTATGAAGAAGTACAACAAGCAGATTTACCTGCAAAAACGAAAGAAAAATTAGGTGTAAAATAAAAGATAATTATCAAAAATAAAAAAAGGAGTAGCTCTTATTTAATAAGAACTACTCCTTTTATTTTTTGGAACCATAACTTTGCCACAAACAAAAAGAACCATAAGCTTGCCGTTCCGGCAAACTTATGGTTCATATCATACAAAATTGTCACTTTACCTATAAGTTGGCCGCAGTTGGAAGCATAAGTTGGCCAGAAAACACTTATTTTTGTAGCTGATTTTCTATTTATTCAACAGAATGGGAAGCATATATTGGCCGTAAGTTAATTATTAACCCATAAGCTGACCATAAATTCTACAAACAGCAAATAAAAAATACCTCTTAGCAGCATGAGGTATTTTGCTCATTAGAACTTTTATACGATAAATTTAATAACTTTAGCAATGGCGTTTTAGTATATGCGCTTAATGATAATAGTGCTGGTAGTGATATCCTTTGTCTTCTAAGTATAATTGCATTTAGAGTCATATGATGTATTCCTACCTCTTTACAAAACAGATGAGGATCACTTTGAAAAAAAAACGTTACACACTGTTCAAGCATTAAAGAAATTTCTTCTATTGTCGGCGGAACAATATATGGGGCTACTTGTAACAATTCGCCTATACTTTTATTCATCCACTCATCCCGTTGAGTTATCTCATATTGCTTTTCCGAGGAATTATATTCTTTTTGCCCTAACCAATTATCACATGCATAACAATAACCTCGAGAATGTTTAATTGCCACTTGTTCCAATTTACATGCTGGGTTAGGACACAACACTTCTAATTTTCTTTTATGCTTCAAACATACAGTGGAACAATCTAAATACCAAATATATGGTTCATATATTTCTTCATCATCCTTCTTCCATTCATCCAAACATTGAGGACACCACTTCTTATAAGATTTATATAATCCTCTGGAATGTATAACTCCTTTCCAAGTCAGCATCGTCATATACTTAAAACCTTTTTGTAACGTTAATGGTTCCAAAGATTCGGCGATTATCGACGTATTTGGAGCCATACTATAATAAGTGTTTCCTGCCATACCATGATTCACAAATTTTGTCTGTGGAAATCCTTTAGAAGGTAAGCTGCACTTCTCTTTATGTAAAGAAATAATATGAGAAACAAGAGTTCTTAATCTAACATTATGTGCCTCCGCAAGTCTTTTAAGATAACTATTTAAACATTCAACCATTGGAGTACCAATATTTATAGGTTTTATAGAATAGAAATAACTAGCTGTTGGCTTTTTAGATATATCCATATTTTTATCCTTCCATGTAATCTTGTTTGCCTACAGGATCTCTTTTTGGATTACGTATTCCTACCTTACGTGCTCTAGTTGCAACTGTTTTTCTCACTTCCTTTTCCTCTCTCTCTTTTAATCCTATTTTATATAATAAATTTATCCTATGTTGTTCATTTTCAGCAAATAAAGCTTCACCTTGTTCAATTTCCCCATACAACATTTCTAAAGCCTGGATTGGCATAGCATATTTATGTAGTATTTCTTTTGTAATAGTGCTTTTTTGATTATGAAGAGCATCACCCAGACAACGGGTTAACCAATCCTTTAATATACCCACACACCCCAATGTACGCTCATAAATAAAATCTGCATGCTGTAGTAAATTAGGCTCTTCTTTTAAAGGCATGTTTTTTGCAACATACGAATCACCGATAGAAATGTACGGTATTCATCTTCATTATTTGCCTTATATCTTGGGAAGTGTATACTAATTGTCCTCCGACTAAGTTGAGCACTTAAATTAAAAAATTCTTTTAATTCATATGTACCGACTAATATATGAGGTACTTTTGTTTGATTTGCCAAAGACTTAATAGTATCTAGTTGATTTTGTAAACTTTTAGAACCTGATACTTTTAACAAGTGTTGCGCTTCATCCAATATACAAGCTACAGGTCTTCGAAACTTAAATGCATTCTCAAGAGAGCTTCTTAACGCATACCAAGTAGATTTTCTATGATAGTTAACTGTAGGATTTTGCACCTTCTCCTTTTGATTTTCGATAATAACCTTATGATTTATAAGAGGTTCCTGTAATGCCTCTAAAGTTCGATAATAATAATCTTTCCAAGTAAATTTCCCAGAATCAAATCCAACAACTTCAGTTCTTACTATAGGGATTCTCCCTCCATCCTTTACTAATTCTTCCTTCATTTGTTCAATAAAATAGTCTTCTAACACTTGAGCTAAAGTTGTTTTTCCTACTCCACTTGGCCCAAGAACTAAAAAGATAAAGGTTCCTGCTGGATTAAGGATACAAGATATAAGCTGTTCTTTGACTTGTTTAATTATAGTATGTTCTACCACAAGACTTTCAAATTGCTTTAGCTTTTTATCTTGTTCAATCAATGAAGACTCTTTCCGATTATCTTCATATTTGTCCATCTTAATTTCACCCTCCTTTCTTATATATATCAAACTCTTGAAACTCCATATCTTCCAATAACTCTTTGGCTTTTGATGAAATAGAAGAAGGGGATTGTTCTTTAAATTCGTTCTGATCCCTCTTAGAAGACAATTCTCTCTTCATATTTTCTGCCATTAGTTTCTCTTTTTCCTCAATACTATTAATAAATTCAGCAATTTTTTTAGCTGTAACAGTATAGCCCTTTGCATGATTTTGCTTTCTTTTCTTAATCTCTTCCATAGCCAGTTTTAGCTCTCGCTCTGTTTTTCCTTTTAGCACATGGTAATACTCTGATGTACAAGTTATCCATTTTTTATTTACATAAGCATACGCCATACCTATATCAAATGGATCATACCTCACAGGTACACTTTGGTTTTCCAATACCGGACTATTAAATGAGGGATTCCAATAATTTATATAATTGACTTTCACACCCGTGCGAGAATTCACTTTAGCGACTCCATTCCTTGTAGACGGCAAAGTCATGACTATAAAATTTTCATCATACGCAATGAACTCCAATTTTCTTTCTCCTGTTCTATATATTCCCTCATTAAACGCTTCGTCAGGAGTCTGTCCTTCCAAACCTGGATGTACATTATCGCTATATACCGCTGTTATCCATCCTTCTAAAGCTTCATATAGGGCTTCCAAGCTCCACACGGCATGATTCACTGGATTCACTTTTTTAGTGACTTGGCGAACATTTTTTGTGATTTTAGTGTTCCCTTGTAAGTTATGAATAAAATTAGAGTTTGAAGTTCCAAATAATCTCTCAATTACATTACCAAATCTAGATTTGGCTGGTGGCCTTACCTTTTTATTAATTTCATACATAGCTGTAAATGTATCAAAGTAAATACTATGGAATTCTTTTCCTCCATCCACTACAATAGATTGTGGTAATCGATGATACTTACGTACACATTCTCTTAGAGTCATCATAACCGATCTATAGCTGGCCGATTCAAATGAAATATGATATGACAGAATAGTTCTGGAATAGGCGTCTACTAAGAATGTCAGCCATGGTCTCCCTAATACTTTACCGGTTTTAGAGCATGCGAGCTGTACATCTAGCTGAGTATGATCTATATGAGTTATCTCAAATGGCCTATCCCCATGTCGTGGAACACTATGATCCAAGTTCCAATAAAATGATTCATGTTTATAAGCCGCCCGATCTCCTTGCCTCTTTTTGACTTGTTCATAGCGATTTCTATTCTGAACTGTTGCACAAAAAGTCTTATAACTAGGCACTAGGATGTTTTTACTTTCACAGAGATTAACTAATTGTCCGTATACAATAATCTTATTTTTTTGTTTAAGGTTTTCATACTCATTTTCAATTACCTCTTCCATTAAGGTTATGGTTTCTGCCGGAAGCCTTTGATCTCTATTCCCCTTCTGCTGGTGCTTTGGAAGTAAACCTATAAATCCACTTCCATATAATTGCTGTCCCTCTTTATAATCTTTTATCCAACGCCTAAGAGTCCGTTCAGAAGTTTCGTTACTAGATATCTTCTCTTCATTTAGCTTTCGCTTAACTAAATCCATTCTGTTATTAGCTATTGCTAGCTCTTCTGGTCCCGCTTCTAATAAAATGTCCAGATAGGGTGCATACTTTCGACTTCCGCTCTTCTTATCTTCGGGCACTACCTTGCCATCATTAAGTAATTCAACAAAATACATTTTTGGTAGTTCTAAAAAACTATTTTCATCTGAATAAAGATAAACCGATTTGAAACCCATATTTATAACTATCCATGTAACTCCATCCCACATAACAGTTGAGTTAATATTTACAGTAAGGGCTGTTACTGGATAAGTGTTTTCAGGTTTTGTTGAACAGATACTTTTAAAAGCTGTACTATGCTGTTCACTTAAAAAGACCGGGACATCACTGGACTTAGCAATGATGTATTGCTCTAAATCTATATACAATTCATTTGTAGCTACCAAAGTATATACATCATCAGCATCTGTTGTTTTTAGGGAGACAAGCAATTCTGCTAGTTTCATTCCTAATTCGGAAGAAAGAATATTTCTTATTTCACTTTTCTTTTCTTCAGATACTGTATAACTTTCATTCTTCAAATAATCTTCTAGAAATATAAGATTCCTGTATAAGTTTAAATTCACTTCAGCCGATGTTCTCACACAAAATTCCAAGCCGATTTGGCTGGCTGCCACTTCAGCTGGCGGACATCGCCAACGCCCTTCCTCATCCTTAAAATACCTAACTGGATCTTTTTGTGACAGCTTGATTAGTTGTTCTTCTGTTTTCCATTCCTCAATCTGCACACCATCTCTTCTTAATACTAAAAAATCCGGAGTATAAAAAAACGATATTCTACGCCCATTCTCACGAGTATAATCTAACTTTAAAGTAATAGGCTGGTCATAATATTCGAGTACATCGTCATCATACTCTGCTAAATAAATAGCAGCTAACTCCACGGTGTGACTTTCAAATTGAATCGACATCCCCATTTTTTTACTAGGATATCTTCCAGCTACATTATATTTTGAGCTTCTTACGCTTCGAGAGGGAGGAGATGTTCTAATCTTTTGGACAGTTTCAATCGTTTCTTTCGTGAAATCCATCAGTGTACACCAACTTTGAAATTCCTGTTCACTTAGCATAATCTACCTCCTATCCTGAGCAAGTTTTATCTTCTATCAATTCCTTAAAATAATCCCTTAGCTTCTTGTCCTTTAGTAACCCTGGCTTATTTGCCATTTCTTCAATTCTTCGTCTACTAGGGTATACACCTTGTTGTATAAGGTTTTCAACATGTTGATCAATTATCAGGCAATTACTAACGTAAACTTGAGTCGCCCTTTCTTTAATAACACCTGCGTTCTTTGCTGAAATGGCTTTACACAAATTGGGGAAGTGCTTGTAAAGCGTTCTTTTGGAGTATCCTAACTGTTTAGCTAGTACATTCATTGATATGTTGGTGTCTGAGTGGTGAGCATATTTTTGGAGTATAGATAAAGCTGTATCATAATCAAATTTTATTCCTCTTTTTTTAGTATCTTTCGAATAAGCCCCTCCATTGAAAACCATTTTTTCTTTATTTACACTTATATCTTCGATATAAAAATTAACTGGTGACATATCAAATAAGCAACATATTTCCAACACCCTAGACAATGGAGGTAAAGCTTTTTCATTACACCAATCCCACAGGGTCGTCTTTGCTAAGTTTAATTTTCTTGCAAACTCTTGCATATTTCCCTCTGTATAAATATTAACAAGATGATTTAAGTTTCTAATGACTTGGTGCTTACTCGCTGAAATTTCGATCTGTTCTTTATGCTTTATAATTTGTTCTGCCATTAAAGTTATTTTATAATCAAAATCATTTTCGTCTGAATGTTTACTAAGGTCTGTTTCTCTTCCAAGCCACTCGTTGCAATAAGGACAAGATCCATTTTGACTTTTCCTGTGTAAAATGGGAATCCTTTTATGGCATAAAAAACACTCAATTTCTAACCTACACTTATGCTTTGAACATATATTAACCATTTCAAGGCTCCACAACAGAGGATTATAAATGGCATTCCCAGTATTAAGTTGTTCTTCGTAGCATGCCGGACACCATGAGAGATGATTTTTTAATAAATAACGCAATGGCACTACTTCTTTTATAGATGCTAACGTCAATATATCTAATTGCTGTACCTTTGTTAGTTTCTCTAAAGCATCTATCATATCTAACGCATTGCTTCCAAACCCATTCATTGTCTTTGCACCATCATAAAATCTATTCCCCCCTCTAGCTGTACTATAGATAAGAAATTCTTTATTCAATATTGGAGAAATAACGTAAGAGATTAATGATGAGGGATAAACCTGATGTGCTTCTGATAATCTAATTAAGTAACTTGTTAAAGATTCAATATAAGGCTCCTCTATGCCTATGGGCTTTAAACTATACAAATGACTCCTTTGCAAATAGGTATTTCTCACTATTAACACCGCACTTTTTTTTAATATCCTATTACAAATATGGACACTTATCTCTTTAAATAAACTAGTGCAGTGATGTGATTAAATGTATCGAATGAAAACAAGGGGATTTGTTACAATTCACTTTCTTGAAGTTGATCTAAACTTTAAAAATGATTTTATTTAATACAGTTAATCCGTTACGTGACTTTGGTTTTAATAATTCATGAAGGTCTGATTAAAGAATAACTACAAGCGTTGATTTAATAACAAAAAAAACGCTCATTTTGAAAAAATTTTGATCAAAATGAGCGTTCTCTATTTCAGTTATATATAAGTTTTATAAAATAAACGTCGTGACTTTATTTTATATCTACATCTACAATTTCCAATGGTGGTAAGCTATTCACTAAATCTACCGTTTGAACGGAAACATTGATAATGCGTAGTAACAAATCAAAAATGTAACGTTCATCATCTGAATACAGGTTAGGATCATCTACAATACCTGACTTCTTATCCGACTTCACTTGATATTGATCAATAATCCACTCGATTGCTGAACGGCCATTTACCACATACTCATATGCCTTCTCAGGAATGTTCGTGATAGTTATATCCGTATTGAACACAATCTTATCCTTAACACCCTTCTTAGGATGCTTCATCCTCGTTACTTTGTAAGAAGGAGTTGCTTTTCCTTCAATCACAATTTCTGAATATGGTTCAACCGTTTCATATTTAAGGTGTAAGTCAGCCAGTTTTCGACCAATTTCAACATACTGATCTTTATTTTTTAAGATTGGAATACGTGGCAATGTTTTTTTCAAATCATTGGCGTACTTTGCACGGTATTCTTTTGAGTGTAAAACACCATAAACATAATTAAACACGTCATCATCTGAGAGGCCTAATTTCTTCTTAAATGAATCATTTATGTTGCTCGCATCTACAAATAAAGCATCTGTTAGACTATTATCATTACGATAAAACCCTTGTCCTTTTTCCATCAAATCTAGGTTAGGAATTTTGTCTACAATCAAACAAGAAAAATCTCGACTAGCACCTGCACCAGTAACATAAATCACCTTATTCTCTGAACCGAATAATGAATGATACCTTCCTGGCATTTCAACTACATTCTTATCATAGTAAAGCCACTTCAACACATAGGGTCTATACATACTTTGAATAACGTTATTACTAAGAGATATCTGTTCAGATTTAGCTAACTTTTGTTTCAATCCTCGAGTCCATTTCACAAACTCGTCAGCACTATTGACTTTATTAATTTTCTCTTTTTCATCTCCAACACTGCTCAAACGAACAACTTCTGAATTATAATTTGCAACCATTCGTTGAGTATTTTGCATAACGTTATATTTATTATATCCATATACCCAAGCATCACGGTTTGTGCTAACACCAATAGCTTTATTTATGAATACCCCGCCATCCATGGCATCATACTTATCATAGTTTTGATCACGTTGATTTATCCAATCATTGTTTGCATCAGGATGAATTTCAGTCCATTCTATGCCTCTAACAGAAGTCAAATCAGAAATAATCGACAATTTTTCCTCACGAGAAAGATAGTCACCAATATCGTGATAATACACTTCGTGATTGTCAGTTCCATCCTTCACAAGAAGAGTTATAGCAATCGGTGTTCTACTTCCTGAACCGAAAATCTTTCCACCTTCTTGACGGGATTTTTCTCCCAGTGTTCTTTGATCGCCACGAAGATTAAACACATAAATATAATTAAATTCATCATGCCAGCACTTTCGTAAACCATCTGTACTGTTACTATCAATAAACGAACCATTAGTAACAAAACCAATTACCCCTTTATTTTCAATGCGGTCACTTGACCAACGAAATGCTTTAATATATGAGTCATACAGACTTTTCTTCAAATTCGCACTTGAATATTTCGCATAAGTCAGATCAATGCTATTATCCAATCTTGGATAAGACTGATTTTGATTGTTGTCATTGGCATTAGTTTGACCAATCGAATAAGGTGGATTACCAATTATCGCAAAAATTGGCTCTTTCCGTTGTTTTTCAAGACGTTCATTATTCTCACCAAACAGCTCGTCTTCAAAAGAATTTTCTTTCTCCGTGCTTTCAAATGTATCCGTTAAAACAATACCTTCAAACGGCTGATAATCGCTCTCCATAATTGAATGGAACGTTTCTTCAATATTGATAGCTGCAATATAATAGCTCAACAACACAATCTCATTCGCATGAAGCTCTTGAGTGTATTTACGCAATAAATCTTCCTTAGAAATCAAACCGCTTTGCAACAATCGAACGATAAACGTACCTGTTCCCGTAAATGGATCGAGTATGTGAACCCCTTCGTCACTAATTGACTTTCCAAAGTGTTTCTTCAATACATCATCTACTGAATGAATAATAAAGTCTACCACTTCAACAGGCGTAAACACAATTCCCAAGCGTTCTGTCGTTTCTTTAAATCCAACTTTAAAGAACTTGTCGTACAACTGAATGATAATATCCTGCTTTGCTTTAAGATTATCAATTCCCTCAGCACGTACACGTACACTTTCATAGAAATCTTCTAGACGATCTTGTTCCTTTACAAGTCCTTGTTCATCCAAGACCTTTAACACAGCATCCATAGCTCTAGAAACAGGATTATCATTCGCAAAACTATATGAATCAAACAACGCTTCGAATACTGGTTTGGTAATCAAGTGTTGTGCAAGCATTTCAATCGCTTGTTGATCTGAAATAGCCCCGTTGATGTTATGGCGTAACCCTGAAACAAATTTTTGAAATGCTTTATATGCCTCACTATTGGGATCTTCCAACATCACACGAATACGCATCATGTGCTGTTGTGCAATTTCAGCAACATCCTTCGACCAATCTTCCCAATAACGTACATTACCTACTTTTTTTACAATTTTCCCATAAATCGCACGTTCAATGTCAGAAAACTCTTCTTCATCAAGCCCAAATGCTAACTGCTCTGTTCCTGGTTCTGCAACAGTAAACCCTCCCTCACTTTCATCAGGAGCTGAACCTACTCCAACAACTTGAAGTTGTTCAGGTTTCTTTTTATTCAATTCCAATTTATTGATTGTTGCATCAAAGCGTTCATCTATAGAACGTAAAGCATTTAATACATCCCAAACTACTTGATACTTCTCATTTTTATTTAAAACACTATTTTCATCTACACCTGCTGGAATACCAATCGGAAGAATGACATATCCATAATCTTTTCCTTCCGCTTTACGCATAACTCGACCAACAGCCTGAGCAATATCAATACGTGATTTACGAGGTTTCAAGAACATTACAGCATCCAAATCCGGAACATCTACACCTTCTGTAAGGAATCGTGCATTAGAAAGGATACGACATGTGTTTTGGGGAACATCCGCTTTCAACCAAGAAATCTTCTCATTCTTCTGCAATGCATTCATTGAACCATCTGCATGATCTATCTCAACTCGAACCGTCTCTGTTTGATCTCCTGACTCGTTAATATACATATCCACGACTTCGGTAAACATTTCTTTTATCAGCTTAGATTCTCGAATCGTTCCAGCAAAAGCAATCGCACGTTTCATTGGATTAGCCGAAATGATATTAGAATTGCTCTTACGCTTGATTAAACCATTCCAACAACCGATAATTTTCGTAACATCATCAAATTCAAGTTCCGTATCACGCTTATTTGCCAACATAGTTTGAAAACGACGAGCAATTACTTCTTCATCAACAGCAAGAACCATTACCTTATAGTCTGTCAGAATTCCTTTATTTACAGCATCACCAAATCCAATACGGTAAAACTCTTCACCATAAATTTCTTTGTCATTCATATCTGCAATAACTACAGACATTTCATCCGCTTTCTGCTTAGCATCTTCACCATAAATTCTAGGCGTAGCTGTTTGATACAAACGTTTCTTCGCTTTAATATTGTTATCACTATGTACTTTTACAAAAGCACTATCTTCTTTTCCTACTTCTGTTGCACCAGTTGTACGATGGGCTTCATCACAAACAATCAAGTCAAACTCATAGA